>Ga0233430_1001220_pt1 | contig 37953 bp, 29 predicted proteins | sample SI_118_April2016_2_FD_179883 | JGI IMG/M metagenome (GOLD analysis project Ga0233430, IMG submission 179883) | Seawater microbial communities from Saanich Inlet, British Columbia, Canada - SI_118_April2016_150_MG | ecosystem: Environmental > Aquatic > Marine > Inlet | place: Canada: British... | reverse complement strand
AATAGAATGCTTATTTCATTTCTATCATTCTTATCTAAGTGAGAATACTTTTTTTTGCCATTTTTATAATATTATTTCTTTTATTTATTATACCAAGTGTTCGGCTTCAGATGCGAATGTAGGAAGTAACTCAATGAGGCGCCAAATTGGTGACTCTTCATATAATGAGCTACGAACCTTAAAATCGCCGTAAAATTACGGCAAAAATGGAGAGGAAAAGAAACCTTAAAACCTGAATCTGTTTGAGAGGCCTTAAAACCCAAGCCTGAACCAGAAGAAGGAATCTGAGAATGACTACGCTTACGACGATTAATCTGCTACCCGTCGCCCAAGATCGTTTCAGGTCCCGCGTGAGGGGCAAGGCTGCCATCACTCACGCCACCGGGAAAAACCCGGCCATCGCCCAATTCGCCAAGCAATCAGTGGTACTCGGCGTCCACGAGAATCAACTGGAAGCGGTCATTGAGATCGCGGACCGGGACAGTATCGATCTCCTGATTGCTCAACCCGAGTGGTGGGACCCCAAAAACCGGGTGTGGTCCCACATCACAGCCAAAGACCAAGACCGCCGCGGCGATCTCTTCCGAGCGGTCCAAGGAACTGTTGGAAGGGCCATGGCAATCCCAAAGATCCGACCGATCGAGGGCGATGTGGTCAAGTTTGAGGGAGAGTTCCAACAGACGATCCTGATGGATCACGGCCACGGCCTGTGGTTTCGCACACTGACCATCGCTGTCAACAACGAAATGATGGTCACTCTTTCTGGTGAGAACTGCAAGCAGGAAGTGAGAGGAAGAGAAGTGAAAATCAGTCGAAATGCGATGGATGAGACCGAAGAGATTGAAGTGGAGGGCAAGAGCGACGGTGAAATCGCCTACGCATTGATCGACACTCTCATGGGGCGACAGGTCGCAGCCAAAGACTACTTCGACAAGAGAGGGTTTACGAAGACTCGAGATTGGATCGTCTACACCTTCCTGAGAACCATCAAGGCGACGATTATGGACACTATCGCCCGCCTTCGCCGATGTGTCAAAAAAGACCAAGACAGAGCCGTACTCGGCAACGTAGCCGAAATGTTCGACTCCAATGAAGATTTGGTCGTCGCGAACTAGTCCTCCCCAACTCCTCACGCGCCAAGTGTGAGATCAACCCATTCACCCGCCCGTTCATGTATAGACATATACCTCTGAACGGGCTTTTCATTACCCTAAATAATTATTACACGATATACTATATTTGACACTCAAAAAAACAATTTTTAATATGTAAAAAGACTCATATAAATTGTAGTGATATTTTTCAATAAACGTAAAATCCAACCCACTAAGGGCCGGATTTATCGTTTTATATAGCTATTTAACTAATCCTTTTCCCAAATAGTTATCTCTCGCCACACCTTCTGGTCATCTCGCTTATAGATCAGATTGGCTTTATCTTTACGGTTAAATTCTAATTCTTTTATTTCTGCTCGTAAATCAATTTGCCCTATAAGCTCCCCTCGCTGATGCCACTGAGGAAAGATAATCACTAATCGGCCACCAGATTTTACAATCTTGCTAAACTTTTTAAACGCTCCCAAATAAATATCACTTACTTCTTTTATAATCTCTCGAAGCTGACTAGAGGTCAACTCGCCCCTGACTGGTGGGCCAAGATATGGTTCACTAACTATTGCATCAACACTTCCGTCTTCTATGTCCAACTTTCGAACATCTGACTTAAATATATCTTTTTTAATATCCAGTTTGTAGTTTTCAACTAGCCAGTTCATATTGGTTTCAGTATCAATCGCTGCCTTAGCGCTGACATCACTACCAATTAGATTCTGGTACCCCATCAAAGCCGCTTCCATCAGTACAGTCCCCGATCCACAAAATGGATCTAAGAGTACAGCATCGGTTTTTGCTTCCGCTAAATTGATCATCATCTTTGCCGCCTTAGGTGGCAACATTCCAGACACACTATCATGTGCTGGCCGACCATAGTCTACTTTACCATACTCTTTGAAATCAAAAACTACTTGAGTCAGCCCAACTGCCCCAGCAACTACCACAAAATCTAAACATTTATTTTTAGTCACCACCACAGCAGAAAGCGTCTTATCCTTACTAGTTACCAGTCGACTATTAATTCCCTTTTCTTTTAATCTACCTTTTACATCCATTCCAATCTTCCGATTAGCCTTACCACCATACCAACTAAAACCGAATTTTACCTTTCCGTCACCGCTCCGTTCTATAATTTCATTAACTAATAGGTTGGGATCGATTTGTTCCCCAATTACCTCAGCAATCTTAATTGTACCGCCCAACCGCTTCATTACAGCCTGACAATCCAATTTTTCAGTTTTAATAATTAAATAGTCGTCCTGACCGCCAACTATCTCAAAATCATCCAAAACTGCCTTAATTTCAGCCTTGGATAAGGCTAAGTTATTCCCTAAAATAAAAATATATTTCATCTTTTTGCCCATTTATTCATATAATTACTCTACTATAGTCTATTATTGACATAAAATCAACTATGTGATAATATACTACCAGTTAAACGAATTAAAACATAACCTTTCCCCTCCCGAATTACGGGAATTATCTACCACTTTATGATGGTAGAAAAGGCGACACTTCTCTTTTGAGCCCGAGGTCCGCCTGGGGCTATTTATTTTAAACAAATAACAAAACGAAAAATGACAAACTACGAATTATTGTACATCGTGTCTAATCAGTACACCGAAAAAGAATTACCAAAAATTCAAGAAAAAGTAGAAGCTATCGTAAAGAAGTACGGTGGTGTAATTGGTAAAACTGATTTAATAGGCAAAAGAAAATTAGCTTACCCAATTAACAAAGTTCAACATGGATACTACGTAGTAGCTGAATTCGAACTAGGGGATGGAGAAAACCTTAAAACAATCACTAACGATCTAAAGTTAGACAAAGAAGTTTTGAGAGCTCAGATTATTATTCGGCCAAAGAACATCGAGGATAAAAATAAGAAACGAAAAAAGAGAACTGGAGAGCCAACAACTATAAAAGAAGAGGAAGAAGTGACAACAGAAGAAGAGACTAAGCCTGCCGAGACTCAAGTACCAGAAAAAAAGGAAGAAAAGAAAACAACTAAAGACCTAGACCAAAAATTAGAAGAAATTTTGGGAGATCCAACTTTATAATTTTGACATAATGGGCAAACCAATTTAATTTGCTAACACTAACAAAAAGTATATGAATTTAAACAAAGCTATCGTTTTAGGTAATTTAACTCAGGCTCCTGAAGTTAAAAATACCACTAACGGAAACAATGTTGCATCATTTACCATCGCAACTAACCGAGTTTGGAAAGACCAACAGGGTCAAAAACAGCAACAAGCAGAATTTCATAATATTGTTGCCTGGGGTCGACTAGCAGAAATTGCTGGACAATATTTGACCAAAGGTCAGTTATGTATGGTTGAGGGTAGAATCCAGACTAGAAGTTGGGACGACCAAAGTGGTAACCGTCACTGGAAGACAGAAATAGTTGCTGAAAACTTTCAAATGGGACCTCGAACAAATAATGCTAGTGGAAATCAAGCAAACAACTACAGTGCTCCATCAGCTCCGTCAACTCCACCGACTCCATCAGCTCCAGCAGCACCAAGTAATGAAATTCCAACTATCCAGCAAGATGATGACTTAAAAGACAGCACTCCGACCGATGCCCCAAAGCCAGTGGAAGAAAAGAAGGATGATGAAATCAAAATCGAAGATATTCCATTTTAAATTAAACTTAAATAAACATAAAAGATGAACAAAAGAAATAACAACAATACCAATAACCCACTACAAAGAGCGCGATACTGCTTTTTCTGTGTTAACGGCATTGAATACATTGATTACAAAAATAGCGAACTATTAAGACGATTTACATCTTCTTACGCTAAAATTGTACCAAGAAAAAGAAGTGGTGTTTGTTCCAAGCACCAACGAAAACTTTCTCAAGCGATTAAACGAGCTAGAATTATGTCACTACTACCATTTGTAACTAAATAAGATAAAAATTGTTAATTTAATTAATAATTTGAATCTTATGATTTCAACTCTAAACGATATTAAAAAAGGATTAAATGTAATCCACAATAGTGAACCTTATCTAGTCGCTGACGCTAAGTTTGTCAGGATGCAAGCGCAAAAGCCAGTAATGCAAACTAAATTAAAGAACCTTTTAACTGGAAAAGTAATTGAAATTACCTATCACCCTAGTGATAAAGTAAAAGAGGCAAATTTACAAAGAAAGAAAGTAGACTATCTGTATAACGACGGTCAAAAGTATTTCTTTATGAGTACTGACGATTTTGAACAGTTTGATTTACCAAACGATATTGTTGGCGATCAAAGCAAGTTTATGAAGGAAGGTGATAAAGTAGACGCACTCTTCTTTAACGGCAACGCCGTTTCAATTTCCCTACCCGCTAAAGTAGAATTAAAAGTTACTTCTGCACCAGAGGGTGTTAAAGGAAATACCGCTCAAGGCAAGGTTACCAAACCAGTTGAACTAGAAACTGGTGTTACTATCCAAGCCCCACTGTTTATCAAAGACGATGATGTTATTCGAGTTAACACCGAAGACGGAACATACTCTGAAAGAGTTTAGAAAAGACAAATAAAAAAACAACCTCATCCCTGATCCCTGAACTTGGACCCAAAAAGTGGACACGAAAGTGTCCACTTTTTGGGTGTCTTACGGGACATTTTCAGAACTTTTGATTGGGAGGGGATAAAATGGGACCTTAACAACTTTTTATATAAAAATAAGTTATTATTAATAATATTTAGCTAAGTTTAGGTATTTTAACGTGACCTATGGTTGACAGATGAAATGGTATATGCTATAATGGTTATGGTTTAAAAAAGTCTTAACATCTAACATTGAACATTGGAGGATGACACGATGAAAGCGGGCTATAAAGACATGACCGACGCAACAGTGAAAGCGGCCGTAAAGGCTATCTGTGATCGGTGTAAGGGACTGTCGACCGATGAAATGGCAAACGCCGAGGTCAAAAGGCTTATCATCGACGAACTTGGTTATGATGGTGTCACTGTCGTCACTAGCACATCCACTAGCATATCGACCAGTCTTGGCTCGATGGCTATGCGAATGTTCATGGTGATGATGCGCGGTCCAAGTGGTGAAGTCATTTAAGCTTGATCAATTGATCATCGTAATGTGCCCCTAAAAAGGAGTAAGGATAATGGAAGTCTTCAGAGCAGAGTTTAAAACTCCCTGCCTATCCACCGTATGTGAAGATCGGCGTCGCACCAAGGTTACTGGAGTAACTTCTGGCATCGAGGTTTCAGTCGAGGCGTCTTTGTCTCAAGGAGAGATGCATGTCCACGTACCTGAGGGTATGAAACTTCAGCTGATAGCTGGTTCAGAAACCACCTTCAAGGTGGTTTCGAAGTAACACATCCGTCCCACAAGCAGAACGAAAAATCGTCAGCTTGCACAGGGGCGGTTTTTCTTTTGTGAAAAAACACCTCCCATTTCATTCTGGAAGGCGTTTTTTAATTTTGGGTGGCTTACGGGACATTTTCAGAACCCTTAATTAGGAGGAGTTAAAGGAGTATTTTAATGATTTAACTTATAGAAACGAGCTATTTTCAACCATAAATAGCTAAATTAGGGTACATTCACTGTTTTAACTATTGACAATATAGACTGTTTATGATATAATAGACCTGTTATTTAAATAATATCTTTTAGAAAAGTTATTTTGCAGATGTAAATGACGTCTTCAAAATAGCTTTTCATAAGAGAAGCGCGGGACCCCAGCCGTTCTGGGAATGTCAGACAACCTTCGTAAAAGGGAGATTCTGATGAAGAACGTCGCAGTAAAAAACCGTCCTGCCGACAGGACCAAGCCTCATCCTGACGTCATTGAGGCGTGGCGCGAGAAGAAACGCATGGAGAAAGAGGTTGGTCACCTCTGGCGAAATGGCGCTCTGATTGGTGATCAGGCAGATCTGATCCTTGAGCGTGCTCAGTACGACCTCAAGTTTCTCCAAGCGAAGATTCACTTCCTGGAAGTGGTGCTTCGTTGCCACCCAGGAGCGTTGGTGGACTTCACCGGCGGAGAATTCATCCTCAACAGGGGCGAGTATTCCCTGCCCTATCTCCCCGATGGAGACGGAGATCCCGAGGACGACAAATAGGGAGAACACTCCCGCAACCAAGTCGCTTATTAACCGCAAGGTGAACGGCGACTTTTCATTTCGAAATATTGTTATAAAAAACACCTCCCAGTTCATTTCTGGAAGGTGTTTTCTTATTATCGACTTATTTAGATATATCTGAATACTTAGAATAATTATTTATTCTTCTAGCCTCTTCTTTTTTACCGCATCCCAAATAATCTTTTTAATCTCTTTGATCAGCTTTTTATTCTCACGCAAATATCTTTTAGCATTTTCTCTACCTACTCCTAACTTTTCTTCACCGTAAGTGTATGAATTACCAGACTTCTTAATTATCCCATGTTCCAATGATAAGTCCAAAATATCACCAGAGATAGAAATACCTTCATTGTACATAATATCAAACTCACATATTTGAAATGGTGGAGCCACTTTGTTTTTTACAACCTTCGCCTTCACTCGGTTGCCAATATTCTGCTCACCCTTCTTAATTTGAGCCCTTCTTCTTACTTCAATTCGAACCGATGAATAAAACTTCAAAGCCATACCACCAGTAGTAGTTTCTGGATTACCAAACACCATCCCAATCTTCATTCTAGTTTGGTTAATAAACACTAAAGCAGTATTACTTTTAGCAATTGCTCCAGTTAACTTCCTTAAGGCTTGACTCATCAGTCGAGCTTGAAGGCCCATATGAGAGGCACCCATATCTCCTTCAATTTCAGCTTTTGGTACCAAGGCAGCCACTGAATCAACCACAATCACATCAACTGCATTAGATCTAACTAGTGTTTCAACGATTTCTAACGCTTGTTCACCAGTATCTGGCTGAGAGATAAGCATATCGTTGATCCGAACACCAATCTTCTTGGCATATTCCGGGTCAAGTGCATGCTCAGCGTCCACAAATGCCGCTACGCCGCCAATTTTCTGAACTTCCGCTACAATATGCTGAGCTAAGGTTGTTTTACCACTAGCTTCTGGCCCATAAATCTCAATAATTCGTCCTCTAGGCACACCACCGATGCCCAAGGCGATGTCTAGGGATAAACAACCAGTTGGAATAGCATCTACCTCCATAATTCTTGATTCACCAAACTTCATAATTGCTCCCTCACCAAATCGCTCTTTTATTTGATCAACTGCTGAGTCAATCGCTTTATTTTTACCTGAATCCTCCTGGCCTGTTTCTTTCTTAGCCATATTTTATATTATATTTAATTATCTTCTTGATTAAAAAGTATACGAATCTCTTCCTCCTGAACCCTTCCATATCTCTTACTGGCAGTTATTTTAATTAAATTGTAACCTTTTTGCAAGTCGATCATTGTTTCAAAGCGGCCGGTACTGTCAACTAGAACATTTGAGTTATTAATAACAATCTCTACTTCCTTTTCAGACTGGCCAATAATATTAACTTGTTTTTGGTTGGTAACTAGCTCCTGAGTAGGTTCAATAATTTCTAATTTTGGTGGAGCAAACACCCTTTCCACCTCATAAAACAAAAAAGATAAGACTGCGACCACCACTAAAACACACAGTGCAATCTTAACCCTCTTCGGCCACTTAGTTAGATGTTTCTGATCAATATCTTTACACTTTATACCCTCACCACACTCTAATTCTGAAACCACTGACCAAATATCTTGAAAACCTATATGCAAATATTTGCAATATGACTTTAAAAAGTTTTTAACATAAACCCGACCAGGCAAATCCTGCCATCTACCATCTTCCATTGCTTCAATATACTTCGGGGATAAATTAATATTACGTGCAGCCTGCTCAACACTAACACCAAGCCCCATTCGAGCTTCTTTCAGCTTTCCCCCGGGGCTATTTGCGTGAGTAATATTCTTTTTAGTAAAACTATTCATAATGTTAAATATAAATCAGGTGAAAAGAAATCCCCACCTGACAAGCTTAATATTTTTTAACAATCTCAATAACCTAGGTCCACTCATCCTCTCCAAATTCTGTCTCTTTGTTATCATTATCATCACCATCATCATTATCGGTATCTTTTTTTACAAGCTTCTTCTTTTTCTTTTTTGGTTCAACAACTTCATCTTCCTCTATTTCTGCACTATTATCTTTATCAGAATCATCTGAAACATCAATGACCCCCTCTTCATCGCCAAAATCATCTAAGCCCTCTATCATTTTATCATCTGTTTTTTCTGGTACATCAACCTCATCACCATCTTTAAATACCGTTGGACTAGCTTCTTCTGACAATTCACCTTCTAAATTATGCTCCTTAGCGGCAAACTCAACGGCGCCTACTCCACCCAATCGATCTAAAAATACTTCTCTGGCCTTAGCGCCATCTGATGGACCAATTATTCCCTGTTCTTCTAATAAATCTAATATTCTAGCTGCTCGAGCATAACCAATCTTTAATCTTCGTTGTAAAAGAGACGCTGAAGCCTTGCCTGCTTCTCTAATTACATCTTTAGCTTCACCAATAAGAGCGTCGCCATCATCATCTGAGAAATTTCCACCCTGATCATGGCCGCCACTCTTACGCTCCACTACTTCATCCAAATATTCAGCCTCACCCTGATCTTTGATATATCTAACAATATCTTTGACCTCTCGCTCTGACGCATATACTCCCTGAACCCGTTTTGGCTTAGAAACATTAGGACCCAAAAATAGCATATCACCACGACCAACTAGCTTTTCAGCACCGGATGCATCTAAAATTGTTCTTGAATCGATAAGTGAGGCAACTGAAAATGCAATTCTACTTGGTACATTAGCTTTAATTAGGCCAGTAATCACTTCTACTGATGGTCGTTGAGTGGCTAAAATCAAATGAATACCTACTGCTCGAGCCATTTGAGCAAGCCGAACAATCCCCGCTTCAATATCTGATGACGATGTACTCATTAAATCTGCCAACTCATCAACAATAAATACAATGTATGGCAACCTGTCACTAGCACTTTTATTATAAATCTCAATATTTCGCTTACCCCTTTGAGACAAAAGATCAAATCGTCGATCCATTTCAGCAATGGTCCACTTCAAAGCGTTAATGGTCTTTTTAGCATCGGTAATTACTGGAGTCAGTAAATATGGAATACCATTATAAAGTGGTAATTCTACTCGCTTTGGATCCACCAAAATAAACTTCAATTCATCTGGACTATTTTGGTAAAGCAAACTCAAAATCACTGAATTAATACAAACAGATTTACCACTACCTGTCGCACCAGCAATTAACAGATGAGGCATTTTAGTTAAGTCAGTGAAATATGACTCACCGCTAACATCTTTACCCAAAGCAATACTAAGATTACTACTTCGTTCAGCAAACTGCTTACTGGTTAATAGATCTCGCATTGTTACCTTCGCTGCCGTCTGATTTGGCACTTCAATTCCCACCAAGGATTTACCCGGGATTGGTGCTTCAATTCTAATTGGGTGAGCAGCCAAAGCCAGAGATAGATCATTTCCAAGATTGGTAATTCGAGATAACTTCACCCCATCGGCTGGTCGCATCGTATATTGGGTAACGGTTGGTCCAACATTTACATTACTAAGTTCTACATTAATGCCAAAATTAGCTAAAGTCTTTTTAATAATTTCCTGATTAGCCTTAATGTCACCACTAGTTGGCTTACTCGACCGACTAGTTAAGAGATCAAGCGGTAATTCAATTTTCTTACCAAACTTTTTGACTTTACCAATCTTAACTTCGTCCTCAGAATTATCACTGGCAGCCACCTGACTATTACTGAAACTTGGATCAACTCCCTTTTCTGCCTCATCTTCAACATCATCTTCTTCATCGTCTACATCTTCTTCATAGTCAGTGTCCTCATCGCCCTGCTTAATGCTCTGTTCTCTCATCTTCTCCATTAAAACATCAACAAATCGACTAATATGACCACCAACCACTTTAAATACTCGTACTGGCCACATTAGACCATATAATGATGTTTCAAAAGTCAAAAGTAATCCTACCAAGAATACGGCAATAGAGATCACCACTCCGCCCCAAAAACCGACGATGCGAAGCAAAGGCGGTGCTAACAGTCCGCCTAAATACCCACCACCATATCCGGCCCGAGCCATTGCTATTGCCTCTGAGACATCATATTTTAAATGAGCTAAGACAGTTAGGCCCACTACCAATAAAAGAGCGCCAAAATAATTTACGACTCGCACTTTATAGGTTCCACTTCTCATTAAAAAGTAAACAAACAACAGTGTCAAAACAGGAAATAACCAACTAAATCCTCCCAGAAGCAATGCTAATATCCCAATAATCCATCTACCAAATGCCCCAGATAAATCAAACAACCCCAACAAACTCAAAACTCCAATAACAAACAATAAAATAGTAAAGATTCCCTTTTTGGTTTCCGAACTAACATTTAGGTGAGTATCAAATTTACCAGTCATTTCACTGAAGCGACTATAAGAAGGCCGACCTCTTTTCGGCTTAGAAAACATACCCAATATTCCTCTTTTTTTCTTACGACGACCCATATTGTTACTTTAAAATATCCATCAATATTAACATTTTTTACAGTTAAAATAAAGAGTCTACATTAATCTCTAACTGTTATCCTATCATAGTCATTTAAGTACTCTACGCTCTCTTCTGCAGTCTGGACGGTGGTCAACCGGCTGGTATCACCAACCGCCCAAACTACAAATATGATAAAAGGCACGACAACTAAAATAACAAAAGCAATCATCATCTTCTTAATAAATAAGAACCGCTTCGGCGTATCAAATCTTTCAATAGTTAAATATCCCATAGATTACTTTTTTCTTTGTTTAATTATTACTACACTCCAGGCAACAATTACCTCACTGCAAAGCTTTATTTATCTTCTAGCCTTAACTGCCAAAATAAACAATAATTCTTTAACTTCCTTTTGAGCAGCCATATCATTTTCGGCGTTAACAAAAGAATTCCAGCCTGCTAAAATTTCCTGATCACCTAGGGCCCTAACAGCTGTTTCTAATTTCAGCCTAGATTCAAAGTCAACATCTTCTTCTGCTTTTAAAACCTTTTTAATAAACATCTGATTAAAATCTAATACTGCTACATTAAACTGCTGATTCCGAAGATTATTTTTAGCCTCTGCTAACTCTGTTTTCATCTCCATGTAATAACTACTGAAGATAATCATCACAATCACTAAAACTAATACCACAATACTCCAAAATAATGAGGAGATGTTGATGGTCCTGCCCGTGGGCTTGTTGTTAATCATATAATTGTTATTTATTACTTTATATAAATTATTTTTATTTTTGGCACATTTACTTTCGATTTTTATTTTGAATGATTACTATTACAACACCTATCAACAGTCCCAATCCAACTATAATTAAAATTATCATTAACATTCTTGTTCCAAACACCACATCAAACCAGCTTCTAATCACTTCAAGCTCTACATCCTCATGAATACTCTCTCCCTCTCTTACTTCAAAGTTATTAGACTGGTAAGAGTGGTAGTCATTTGCTTCAATCTTAAGATAATATGTTCCTTCTGGTACTAAGAATGAGTATTTACCATTATTAGTAGTTATTTGAGGGTTCTCCTGGTTAAACTCACTAGCTGGCCAAAGAATGTAATCTTCTGTTTGAGTTTTGAAGTAAAGAGATACTGTAGCGTTAGGGATTCTAGCTTCAATCCCTTTTCGAGTTGTTTCATACACATACCCCTCTGGATCAATAACAGTAGTTAGTCTTACTATCTTAGGTGTCTTTTGGTATTTGTAAGAGATAGCAGTAAGTATTTCAAAGGTACCTTCTACTGGAGGAGTGGTTATACCAGTGGTATATATTCCATCATTATCTTCATCTAGATAGTCAAACTCCATTAATACTAGTAGTTGGTCTTGTTTAGGGTCTAGAGCCCCTTCTTGACCTCCCTCTTCAAGCAATAAAGAATCTTGTTCACCTAATACTCTTCCCCTATTACCACCAAGGTTAGGTAATCTCAAATCCATTGCATACACAGGAGAGATTAAACTATTAAGCCATGTGTTTCTTGCTACTGGTCCAGTAGCATCGTTCATTGAAGTACGATCTATTTCTTTTAGAATTAGATAGCCTTTTACTCCTTCTACTGTTTCATAATCCTTAGGTTTAATCGCTAGTTTTAAGTCTTGGTTAGATGAAACAGTTATTTTCTTTTCTATCTTGTTGTTTGATGTTATTTCTACTTTAGTAGATATATCTATAAATTCATCACTAGTTCTAACAAATACTAGATCCTCTGGTATTGCTTCTTTTACTACCTTTGACATTCCCTCTAAGGGGGTAGCTTTAGAGATTAGAGCTACAACTGGAGCCCCACTAATACTATTAGTAGTTACTTTAGTAGTTCTAGTTACTTCACTAGCTAATTGAGATGGACTAATACTACCTGAAGATAGTGCTGAGTTAGTAATACCAGGGAGAGTGAAAGAGATACCTTTAATGTTCTCTAAGTCTTTTTTAATGTTTAGATCAATATTAGTATTATCTAATGTATTACCTAAAGATGGGAATTGTTTAATTAGATCACTTAAATCATTAGATAGAAGAGCATACTGAGTTATTTCATCTAACTGATCTATGGATAGATCTATTAGATCTAGTCCTTCTATTCCTAATTCATTAATAACTAATGGAATGTCTTGAATTAGCTCTACAAGATCTAACTCTTGGTCTATTAGTTCTTCTTCTTCAAGTAGAGCATCATTTACGTCTTGAGGGATGATAATCTCTTCCTCTGGTAGAATACCTAGATCTTCTAGTTCTTCTATGTCTTCTACTGTTAAATCTTCTGAAGTGATTGGTTCTGGGTCATTGACTACTACATCTTGTGGTGTATCTGCTGTAGTATCTCCTCCATCACTAGAGTTTGTATTACCTCCAAAGAGGCTAGGCATAAAGAAAGAGGCAACACCACAAGACTCTGTGGTGGCACTAACACTGCCTGAGTCTACTGATTCAATGTCATTAGCATTTCTAGCTCTAACAGTGAAGGAATAGCTTGTGTCACAAGCTAACTCACTAGAGACCCAAGTAGTAGCAGTAATCCAACCACTGTTAGTACCTTTAGTACCATTAGTAATATAGTAATAAGTACCACTAGGGTTAGAGTTAGCACCCCAAGTAGCTGTTATCTTATTTGAAGAGTTAACAGTGAGAGTAGGAGTACTAGGGACACTGGAAAGAGTATATACAGTTGTAGAAGCTACAACTGTAGAATAGCTAGAAGCGTTTTCTAATACATCTTGAGCTCTTACTTGGTAAGAGTATTGAGTGTTAGGAGTAAGGCCTGTATCTATATATGTTTTAGATCCTTGGTATGTAGTACTATCTGTTCCTCCATCATTGTCACTAGTTTCGTTAAACCAATAGGTAGAAGGGTGAACTCCTACAGTGGCATCAGTAGATGAGGCTGCTGTAATTGTAATTTGGCTACTACTGTCTACAACGACAGTGTCAATGGCAATATTAGTGGGTGCAGCAGTATCTAGAGTAAAAGAACCCATGCTAGTCCAAGCGGAGAGAGCTACTCCATCATTGTTTCTAGCACACCAGTAGTAAGTGCCATCACTACCAATAGATGAACTTGGAGTATATGAAGTAGATTCGTTAATAGTAGCTGTTTCACTACTTGCACCACTGTCTGCTATGGTGCCATTATCTAGACAATCTTGAGCACTAATACTACTTATTCTATAATCTGTAGTTCCTACATCTCCTACATCTGCATCAGTGTAGTTAACGCTTAGCGTAGGAGTATTGTCACTAGTATTACTAGCATCACTAGGAGAAACTAGAGTAGGAGCATTTGGAGCTACATTAGGTTGTTGAACATCAGTAGTGTAGAAAGTAGAAGTACTGTTTTGGTTGTTATATGAAGTGGAGATGTATTGTTCGCTCCTAGCGGAGCTAGAGATACGGACTTCGTCTATTGTGCCGTTGAAGTAATAATCCCCCCTTGTACTACTTGGAGCCCCCACATAAGCATAAAGAGGGGGCCAAGTTATTTCTCCCATAGTCTCGTTATCTTCAAGTTGTCCATTAACATATACTGATAACTGTCTAGTTAATGGATTAAATGTTCCAATTATATAGTACCATTGGTTATTTTCTAATACACCTGATTGAACATCCTTATAAGAACCATCGTAAATTATCATTGAAGCTTTTCCATCATTAAACCGTATTCCTCCTGTTGAATAGGTATGATTGGTATGGACTGTAGTACCAGCGAAATAAGTATCATTATCGTTTAATTTATACGCCCACGCAGATACCGTAATTCCAGTAGTATCTATATCCCCAACAAAATTTCGATTATTAACCAAATCAACATAATCTCCGTCCCCATCAAACGCAAATGCCTCGCCCACCTTACCAGAATTATATACAAGATTATCTGTTGAAGACGCATTGCCTACAGCACTACCATCATTATTGTTTGATGTTGAATCAAGCATATTATCCCCTGTTCCCAAATGCCACACCCCAGCATAATCACTACCCCAAGTAGCAGTACTAGAAGATTGAATGGGAATAGTAGAAGAACCATAGTACATATTAATTACTGTATCAGTGGTTGATGACATTGAATCTACATTAACCCAAGCAGTAAGTTCTCCAGTAGTACTATTGTATTCATCTATTTCATGATATAGTTTTTCACCACTAGAGTTAGTAAATAGTATATCGTTACCTAAGAGATTACCGACATAACCACCAGAAGTGGTTGCTTTAAGGTTAGAGTCAGTGACAGAGTATAGTACTGGGAAGTTAGTAAGGTTAGAAGTTACTTGGTCAGCATCAATAGTGATTACTTTGTAATATGAGTTACCAAAGTATTGGTAGTTAGTAAAGTTAGGGGTTGATGCGTTAAACGCTGTCCAACCACTACATCCTCCATCGTCATCACAAGCGTTTACTTGCCACATCATAGATGTAGAAGATGCAATACCACCTATTACTACTTGAGTGGTAGTTCCACCAGAGTAGTCACCATGGGAGGATTGAGCATACCAAATACTTGTAGCACAGTTAGCACGAGTAGTAGCACTAGTACATGAAGTAGCTACAGTAGGAGTGGCTGGAGAATTAAAGGATTGAGTAGTAGAGGCTACTTCAAAGTATAGTGTTAGTACTTCTGATGTATCACTATCTGTAGTAGAAGCTTGTAACATTACAGTGGAGGCGTTTATATATTCACCATTAACTATTTGAGCAGTGTTACTACCACCATAGTATTGACTTAGAGTAGGAGTAGCTGGGTTACTATTAGGGGTTTCTACTCCTATAGTATAGAAAGTAGAGGTAGAGTTTTGGTTGTTATAGGTAGTAGAGATGTATTGTTCGCTCCTAGCGGAGCTAGAGACACGCACTTCGTCTATTGAACCGTTGACATATCTATCACCTCCTTCATCGGTTGCACCTATACTAACCTTTTTATTAGTAGATAAATTCGCAGTAACAGAACTATCAGTACCCTCTAAAACACCATTCAAATATAAATAAGCATTGGAACCATCACGAACAGAAACCCCATGATACCATACATCAGCTTGTATCTCTGTTGTTCCCAATACATTTAATGCTCCACTATCGCCCCAAGCTCTTAATGTTGGTACCCCACCAGTATTATATACATAAAGAAAACTGACTTCAGTACTTCCTGTTCGCCCCTTTGCTATAATTCCCATACCTGTATTCACAACAGGTAGTTCATTAAATTTAAACCAAGCACTTGCACCAAAATCCTCTGTCCCAAAAGTAAGGCTACTATCATCAACAACATCAACATAATCACCATCCCCATCAAACGCAAAAGCCTCACCCACCTTACCAGAATTATATACAAGACCAGCTGTAGAAGATGCATTATTATATGCCGTACCCTTATTAGCGTTTAAAGTAGAGTCAGTAGTAGAAGCAGTGGTATCATTACCAAAATGCCAAACCCCCACATAATCACTAGCCCAGACACCAGTCGTGGTAGAGTGATCTACACTATCGGTATCACCATAGTACATATTAATGGTTGTGTCAGTGGTTGAAGAAACACTATCTACTTCCACCCAAGCGATTAGTTCACCAGTGGTGCTCGTGTATCTTTCTATTTCATGATCTAGAATTGTTCCAGTGGCATTAGCAAAGACAATGTCTCCTCCACCAGTAATAGAGATTCTTCCATTACTAGTAGTTGCTTTCATATCTTCAATGGTCGCACTAAAGAGCATTGGGAAGTTGGTGAGGTTGGTGGTGACTTTAGTGTTATCTATAGTAATAACACGCTTAGCGGCCATACCAAAGAAGTCATCACGACTAAAGTTAGGCGTGGTGGCGCTATACGCTACCCAAGCAGAGCAAGGAGCAAAGTCAGAGTCATCACAGGCTTTGACTTGCCATTTATAGTTAGTGTCTTCTACTAGACCTGACACGGTTGTAGTAGCAGCATATGGGATACTAGAGTAATCACCACTAGATGAGGTAACATACCAAATATTAGTAGCACAATCTGCTATTGCAGTACCTGCTGCACAAGATGCACCAGTAGTAGGAGTAGCAGTAGAGTCAAAAGAAGTATCTGTATCTTGAACTTCGAAGAAAAGGGTAATAGTCTCTGTAGTATCTGCATCTGTAACACTAGCCATTAGATCTATTTGTTGTTCACTAGTGTAATCTAGGTTAACAATCTCACGAGTGGTAATAGACCAGTATTGAGTAGCACTTGATGGAGAGGTTGGAGTATTGCCTCCTGATACTTCTGCACCAAAGGTCATAAATTCTGATACTGCAACTTGGTTATTGTATTCTGTGAGAACATCGGCGTCGGTTTTGGCGACGGTGGAGATACGGACTTCATCCATAGTGCCGGAAAAATAATAACCATCATGTCTTCTTCCTAGGTACAAATCTTCCGTATTAGTCAATGAGACAATATTGCTATTATTACCCTCTAACAAACCATTCAAATATCCCTTAGCTCCTAATACAGGATCTACGGTTAAAACTAAGTAATACCATGTTCCTACTTGCAGAGTTGTGTTCCAGTTAACAGTTTCTGTATTGGGTGTATCATACGCATAAGGTATACCGTTTCCGTTTTGGCTTACAGCAAAATCAAAATCATACTGAGAACGAGCAACAATCATGGGATAAGATGCCAGAGATGATGGTTTTACCCATACAGAAATTGCTCCTATAGTATGGGGGAAAGAATTTGCATCAACATAATCATCATCCCCATCAAATTCTAAAGATCTATCAATTTGTAATGCCGTAGAAGTAGATACAGGGGAAAGTGGCGTGCCATTATTAGCGTTCGAAGTTGAATCTAATATAGAACCGGTAGATGAAGCCGTGTTATTCATATGCCATACCCCAGCATAGTCACTAGCCCAAACCCCAGTAGTAGTCGCTTGATCAGTAGATATACTAGAGTTACCATAATACATATATAGTACTTTATCTGTAGTACTAGATACATCAGTTTCTATCCAATGGACTATCTCACCAGTAGTAGCATCATACTTTTCTACTTCAAAGTCTAGAAGAGTGCTACCATCACTATCTGTCCAAACGATATCATAACCATTAGCGTCTGTGACATTACCACCATTACCAGTTGTTTTAAGCCCTGCTAGAGTAGTAGTGGCTAAAACAACGAAAGAGTCTGTGGTAGTAGCTACTTTAGTATTATCTATAGTTATTTCTCTTCTGTAGGTGTAACCAGAGACCCATGATTCTCCTGCTGCTTCAGTAACTGAGACATTAGGGAAGATCATAGTAGTAATAGAAGATACAACAAGACTTATTACTACTACAGCTATGGCCATAGATAAAGTAGATAGTTTAGCTTTCTTTTGTTTCTTGTTGTGTACTAGTTCTAAGTACTCTTTAAGGTATGCTTCTTTTACTAGTTTAGGACTAGAATTGTTTATTTTCTTATTGTTTTTTAGTTTAGCTGGTATTCTATTTTTGAAGTTAATACCAAGAGGTTCTTTAATATTACCTACCATCATTCTAAAGCTAGTGTTAGGAGTTCTTAAGGCAAGTGTAAGATAGTTAAGAACACGAGTAAAAATACTCTTAGTTCTCTTTGAAACTATAGTTTTAGAGTTCTTTAGGTTGTAGTTCTTTCTTGGCATCTTTATTTTTTTCTTAACCTACTTACTACAATTATTATTACTATTATTAAAGTAACAATTAATAATATAAACCCAACAATTATCTGCCACCAATATTTACTCCAAACATTTTTAGCAAAGTTTGCCAATCCACTTACTTTCAATTCTATATTCTCATGAATACTCTCCCCCTCTCTTACTTCAAAGGTATTAGACTGGTAAGAGTGGTAATTACTTGCTTCAACAGTTAGATAATATGTTCCTTCTGGTACTAAGAATGAGTATTTACCATTATCAGTAGTTATTTGAGGGTTCTCTTGGTTGAATTCACTAGCTGGCCACAAGATATATTCATTTTCACTTGTTTGAAAATATAGAGAGACAGTTGCGCTCTTAATTCTAGTTTTTGCTTCATCTTGCTCTACTCTATACACATACCCCTCTGGATCAATAACAGTAGTTAGTCTTACTATCTTAGGTGTCTTTTGGTATTTGTAAGAGATAGCAGTAAGTATTTCAAAGGTACCTTCTACTGGAGGAGTGGTGATGCCAGTGGTATATATTCCATCATTATCTTCATCTAGATAATCAAACTCCATTAGTACCAGTAGTTGGTCTGGTTTAGGGTCTAAAGCCTCCTCCTGACCTTCCTCTTCAAGTAATAGAGAATCTTGTTCACCTAGTACTCTTCCTCTATTACCACCAAGGTTAGGTAATCTCAAATCCATGGCATACACAGGAGAGATTAAACTGTTAAACCATGTGTTTCTCACTACTGGTCCAGTAGCATCGTTCATTGAAGTACGATCTATTTCTTTTAGAATTAAGTAACCTTTAACTTCTTCTACGTCTTTGGTGTTAGTGGGTTTAATCGCTAGTTTTATGTCTTGGTTAGATGAAACATTTAGTTTCTTCTCTATCTTGTTTTTATTAGTTATTTCTACTTTAGTAGATATATCTATGGACTCATCACTAGTTCTAATAAACACTAGATCCTCTGGTATTGCTTCTTTTACTACCTTTGACATCTCATCTAGGGGAGTAGCTTTAGAGATTAGAGCTACAACTGGCTTTCCACTAATACTATTAGTAGTTACTTTAGTAGTTCTAGTTACTTCACTAGCTAATTGAGATGGACTAATGCTACCTGAAGATAGTGCTGAGTTAGTAATACCAGGGAGAGTGAAAGAGATTCCTTTAATGTTCTCTAAGTCTTTTTTAATGTTTAGATCAATATTAGTATTATCTAGTGTATTACCTAAAGATGGGAATTGTTCAATTAGATCACTTAAATCATTAGATAATACTGCATACTGAGCTAATTCATCTAGTTGATCTATGGATAGATCTGTTAAGTCTAGTCCTTCTGTTCCTAGTTCATTAATAACTAAAGGAATGTCTTGAATTAGCTCTACAAGGTCTAACTCTGGGTCTATTAGTTCTTCTTCGAGCAATGCATCGTTTACATCTGGAGGGAGAATAATCTCTTCCTCTGGTAATATACCTAGATCTTCTAGTGCTTCTTTGTCTTCTACTGTTAAATCTTCTGGGGTAACTAGTTCTGGGTCATTAATTACTAATACATCTTCTGGTGAGTCTTGTGGTGTATCTGCTGTAGTATCTCCTCCATCACTAGAGCCTGTATTACCTCCAAAGAGGCTAGGCATAAAGAAAGAGGCAGCACCACAAGACTCTGTGGTAGCACTAACACTACTTGAGTCTACTGATTCAATGTTATTAGTATTTCTAGCTCTAACAGTGAAGGAATAGCTAGTGTTACAAGCTAACTCACTAGAGATCCAAGTAGTAGTAGTAATCCAACCACTGTTAGTACCTTTAGTACCATTAGTAATATAGTAATAAGTACCACTAGGGTTAGAGTTAGCACTCCATGTGGCAGTAATCTTGTTTGAAGAGTTAACGACTAGAGTGGGAGTACTAGGGACGCTAGCAAGGGTATATACAGTTGTAGAAGCTACAACTGTAGAATAGCTAGATATATTAGATACTAGATCTTGAGCTTTAACTTGGTAAGAGTATTGAGTGTTAGGAGTAAGACCTGTATCTATGTATGTTTTAGATCCTTGGTAAGTAGTACTATCTGTCCCTCCATCATTGTCACTAGTTTCGTTAAACCAATAGGTAGAAGGATGAACTCCTACAGTGGCATCTGTTGAAGAAGCACTAATTACTGTTATTTGAGTACTACTATCTGCTGTTATTACATCTATGGCAATATTAGTCGGTGCAGTAGTGTCTAATGTAAAACTACCCATACTAGTCCATGAGGATTGAGCAACACTATCGTTATTTCTAGCACACCAATAGTAAGTACCATCACTACCAATAGATGAACTTGGAGTATATGTAGTAGATTCGTTAATGGTAGCTGTCTCACTACTTGCACCACTGTCTGCTATGGTGCCATTATCTAGACAATCTTGAGCACTAACACTACTTATTCTATAGTCTGTAGTACCTACATCCCCTGCATCTGCGTCTGTGTAGTTCACACTTAGGGTTGGAGTATTGTCATTAGTATTACTAGCATCACTAGGAGAAACTAGAGTAGGAGCATTTGGAGCTACATTAGGTTGTTGTACTCCTATACTATAGAAGGTAGAGGTAGAGTTCTGATTGTTATAGGTGGTGGAGATGTATTGTTCGGAGCGGGCGACTGAGGAGATGCGGGTTTCGTCTATTGATCCGTTGAAATAGTGAGGAAAACTGGTGTGTTCTAAATGACCTATATGTACGCCACGATTGCCACTTGAACAAGCTTCACCATTTGTAGCTAGAGAACCAACTTCTTGCCCATCACTATAAAGAATAGCAGTAGTTAAATTAAATGTAACGGCAACATAATGCCAACTACCAGCAATATCATCCGCACCACTACTAGAAAAACTGTGTTCCCCCCCATCTTCTTGACGACAATAAAAAGATATTTCGTTATCTGATTTAATAGAATAAGCATATTGTACATAATCATTAACACTCTTCATCTTACTAATAATTGTGCTTGAAGACGAGTCTGGAATATTATTATAATTAATCCATCCTCCAAGCGTAAAATTATCTGTTATATTTATACTCTCGCTATAAGGAGCATCAACATAATCCCCCGTTCCATCAAACACAAAAGCATCACCTATTTTACTACTACCGTAAACTAAATTATCTGTCGAAGACGCATTACCATACGCTGTTCCATCATTATTATTACTAGTTGAATCAAGCATATTATCCCCTGCACCTAAATGCCATACCCCAGCATAATCGCTACCCCATGTAGCAGTACTAGAAGATTGAATAGGAATAGTAGAAGAACCATAATACATACTAATTACTGTATCAGTAGTAGACGATAGAGAATCAACATTAACCCAAGCAGTAAGAACTCCAGTAGTACTATCATATTCGTCTATTTCATGATATAGTTTTTCACCACTAGAGTTAGCAAATAGTATATCGTTACCTAAGAGATTACCTACGTAACCACCAGAGGTGGTTGCTTTTAGGTTAGAGTCAGTGACTGAGTATAGTACTGGGAAGTTAGTAAGGTTAGAAGTTACCTTAGTGTTATCTATAGTAATTACTTTATAGTATGAGTTACCAAAGTATTGGTAGTTAGTGAAGTTAGGAGTAGTAGCGTTAAACGCTGTCCATCCACTACATCCTCCATCATCATCACAAGCATTTACTTGCCACATCATAGAAGTAGAAGATGCAATACCACCTATTACTACTTGAGTAGTAGTTCCACCAGAGTAGTCACCATGAGATGATTGAGCATACCAAATGTTTGTAGCACAATTAGCACGAGTAGTACTACTAGCACATGAAGTAGCGACAGTAGGAGTGGCTGGAGAGTTAAAGGATTGAGTGGTGGAAGCTACTTCAAAGTATACTGTTAGTACTTCTGATGTATCACTATCTGTAGTAGAAGCTTGTAACATTACAGTAGAAGCGTTTATATATTCACCATTAACTATTTGAGCAGTGTTACTGTCACCATAGTATTGACTTAGAGTAGGAGTAGCTGGGTTACTATTAGGGGTTTCTACTCCTATAGTGTAGAAGGTAGAAGTACTGTTCTGATTGTTATATGAAATGGAGATGTATTGTTCGCTCCTTGCGGAGCTAGAGATACGAGCTTCGTCTATTGAGCCGTTGAAATCCCAAGTAGTCCCTTGATTTATCCCAATAAAGACATTAGCAGCATTAGACTGAATTTCTGAAATCCTTGAAGTTTGCGTAGAATCAAGAACCCCATTAATATATAGTCTATGATTTGTCGTATCATAAACATGAGTTACATGTGCCCATTGATTATTTGTTATTGTCCCAATACTATCAAATTCAGAATTAATGGCTCCATCCCCCACACCATATCCAATAGTATTATTAGTATTAACCAATATCCAATAAGTATTTTGTGCGGTTTCTATCTCTGCACTCCATTTTGTTAGTATTGTTTGCTTGCTACCTGAGCCATTATTCCTTACCCAAGCACTCATTGTTATTTCATTTGTAATGTCCAAACTACTATCATCAACTACCTGAACATAATCGTTATTTCCATCAAAACTAAAAGCCTCTCCCAATTTACCAGAATTATATACAAGATTATCTGTTGAAGAAGCGTTACCACTGGCACTACCATTATTATTATTACTCGTTGAATCAGTCATGTTATCATTTTGACCCAAATGCCAAACTCCAGCATAATCACTAGCCCAGACCCCAGTGGTAGTAGAGTGATCTACGCTGTCTATGTCACCATAGTACATATTTAAAGTAGTGTTCGTAGTAGAAGAGATACTGTCTAGTTCTACCCAGGCTATAAGTTCACCTGTTGTGGAAGTATATTTCTCTATTTCATAGTCTAAGTAAGTTCCATCACTACTAGTGAAGACAATATCAGTTGCATCTGTCTTTTGGATTCTACCAGTAGTTGAAGTAGATTTTAAATCACCTAAAGTAGTACTAAAGAGCATTGGGAAGTTAGTAAGGTTAGAAGTTACTTGGTCAGCATCAATGGTAATACTTCTTGTGGCTGCCATACCAAAGAAGTTATCTCTAGTGAAGTTAGGGGTAGTAGCATTATATGCTACCCAAGAAGAACATCCTGCTTCATCATCACAAGCTTTAACTTGCCATTTGTAACTAGTATCTTCTACTAAACCACTAACAGTGGTAGTAGCAGTGTATGGGGTACTAGAATAATCCCCTGAGCTAGAGGTGACATACCAAATATTAGTAGCACAATCTGCTATAGCTACTCCTGCTGCACAAGATGTACCAGTAGTAGGAGTAGCAGTAGAGTCAAAGGCAGTAGCACTTGCTTGTACTTCAAAGAAGAGAGTTACAGTTTCAGTAGTATCACTATCTGTAACACTAGCCATTAGATCTATAGCTTGATTATTAGTATAATCGGTGTTTATTATCTCTCTAGTGGTAGTAGATATATATTGAGTAGGGTTAGAAGGAGATGCTGGGGAAGTGTTTAATGCTACCTCTGCGCCAAAGATCATAAAGTCTGATACAGCAACTTGGTTGGTGTATTCGGTGGCGATGAATTGAGCGTCTTTTACTATGGTAGAGATACGTACTTCGTCTATTGAGCCTATGAAGAAGGCTGATTGGGCATCTCCTCTTGTCCCAATTTTAACAGAATTAATCCCCCCATAGTCAGCTACTGATCCAGAATATCCAAGAGTATTTCCATCAACAAACCCCTCATAAGTTCCGGCAGATTCGTCCCAAACCATAACTAAATGGTGCCAAATATTATCATTTATTGTTAAACTATCTCCTAAAGTAACACTTCTAAACCAAAATATTTTAGCAGATACACCAACAATAAACCAATCAGAAGAATAGCCGCCAACAGTATGTGTTTGGCTCAAGGCGTAAGTTGGTGAACCAGAAAATTTTGTCCAAATAGATGCAGTAAAATCACTATTACTTAAGTTTGTTGTTAAGGTTGTATCAACATAATCATCCCCAGCCCCAAACGAAAAGGCTCCATCTACTTGTCCACTGGCAGTTGAAGATGCGTTACCAACTACCGTTCCATTATTCGCATTAACTGTAGAATCAGTAGTAGAGGCAATAGCATTATTAGGTAAATGCCAAACCCCCGCATAATCACTAGCCCAAGTGCCATTTTTGTCAGATTGATCAGTAGAGATACTAGAATTACCATAATACATATAGAGTGTCTTGTCAGTGGTACTAGATACATCAGTTTCTATCCAATGGACTATCTCACCAGTAGTAGCATCATACTTTTCTACTTCAAAGTCTAGAAGAGTACTACCATCACTATCTGTCCATACTATGTCATAACCATTAGCGTCTGTTACTAGTCCCCCATTACCTGTTGTTTTTAAGCTTGCTAGGGTGGTAGTAGCTAAAACAACGAAGGAGTCTGTAGTAGTAGCTACTTTAGTGTTATCTATAGTTATTTCTCTTCTGTAGGTGTAACCAGAGACCCATGATTCTCCTGCTGCTTCAGTAATTGAGACATCAGGGAAGATCATAGTAGTAATAGAAGATACTACAAGACTTATTACTACTACAGCTAGAGCCATAGATAAAGTAGATAGTTTGGCTTTCTTTTGTTTCTTGTTGTGTACTAACTCTAAGTACTCTTTAAGGTATGCTTCTTTTACTTCACGAGGATTAGAGTTATTTACTTTCTTATTGTTTTTTAGTTTAGCTGGTATCTTTTTATTGAAGTTAATACCAAGAGGTTCTTTAGTATTACCTACTATCATCTTGAAGCTAGTATTAGGAGTTCTTAAGGCTAGAGTTAGGTAGTTTAAAACACTAGTAAAAATACTCTTAGTTCTCTTTGAAACTATAGTTTTAGAGTTCTTTAGGTTGTAGTTTTTGTGTTTCATTTTAAACTACCCAATTAATTTATCTAAATCACTTTTTTTAATTCTCCAATTACCAAAAACCTTAACAGCTTTTAATTTGCCATTTTTAATATTTCTAACAACAGTTAGTTGATGTACCTTTAATATACTGGCCACCTCAACAACAGTATATAGTTGTGGTCTTTCCTTACTCATCGATAATAAACGAAAATCATTACTATTATTAAATTACCGTTTTATTATAACACAACATGTTACCTTTTGTCATGTCTTGTTGTGTATTATCTTCTTTTGTCATCTTTTGTTATGTTTTGTTAATATGAGCAAAAGACAACATCTCTCTCCTAAGCTGACACTGCCTAAATAAACTGTTAAAGTTTATAAAATCTTTTGCTAATATTCTTATCCTTGCTATAATAACGACAATTAAACATATGACCAAAACAACCAAAAAACTAATTATCATAGATTCAAACGCTCTAATCCATAGAGCTTTTCATGCCCTACCACCAACAATGTCCGCTTTAGATGGCACTCCCACCAATGCAGTGTACGGATACACCTCTATCTTACTAAAAGCCATTAAAGATTTAAAACCAGATTATATTGCCGCTACCTATGACTTAAGAGGGCCAACATTTAGACATAAAAAGTATAGTGAATATAAAGCGGGACGAACCAAACCCCCTCAAGAATTGTATGATCAAATACCACTAACCAAGGAAGTATTAAACGCCTTTGGTATTTCTATTTTTGAAAAACAAGGATTCGAAGCTGATGATTTAATCGGCACCATTGCTCATTTGAAGTCAGTGGACAACAGTCACATTGAAAGTATTATTCTAACTGGTGACCAAGACATCCTACAACTTGTCGATGACAACACTAAGGTTCTATCTCCCGTGAAAGGAATGGGCGAGACCATGCTATATGACGAGGAAGCAGTTAAAGAAAAGTTTGATGGCCTAACTCCAGCTCAACTAATAGACTATAAGGGTATCAGGGGCGATCCATCAGATAATTTGCCCGGAGTTCGAGGTATTGGCCATAAGGGAGCGGTGGAACTACTTTTAAACTTCAAAACTCTGGAAGGAATTTATGAAAACATTAACTCAGATAAGATTAGAGATCGAACCAGACAACTCCTAATTGATAATGAGAAAGAAGCTCGACTATCTAAAGAGCTTGCTACCATCATCAAGCAGGTTGATATCGATTTTGATTTAGAAAAATGTGTAATGCACCAAATCGATTACCAGAAAACAACCGACCTATTTCAAAGATTAAATTTTAAAAGACTTCTAGCTCAATTATCTACCCTAAACAAGTCTGGAATCCTTACTGAAAGTGGTCAGCAGGGTGGACTCTTCGATAACCCTCAAAAACCAGAGGATAAATTCAAAAGTAAAAAATATCAGCTAGTTAATAACGATAAGGAATACAAAAGGTTTAAGAAATTATTAGACAACCAAAAAGAATTTTGTTTTGATACTGAAACCACTAGTATAAAACCGTTTCAAGCTGAACTTTTAGGTATTAGTTTCTCTTGGCAAAAAGATGTTGCCTACTATTTAACAAAAGATATAGTTTCTAAAAACAAAAAGGAGTTAAATCAGATATTTAAAGATGAAAAAATAAAAAAGATTGCTCAAAATATTAAGTACGATATAGAAGTTCTGGAAAATCACGGCCTTGAGGTTAATGGAATTTATTTTGATACCATGATTGCCTCATACTTATTGAGTCCGGGCAGTCGACAGCACAATCTAGACACCATGGCCTTTGTTGAACTAGGCTACCAAATGCAACCAATTGAAGAATTAATTGGACGAGGTAAGGATCAGATCTGCCTATCTGATGTGGGCATTGAAAAAGTATGTAATTACTCCTGTGAAGATGCTGATTTAACCTGGCAACTATACAAGAAGTTAAAACCACAGTTAAAAAAACAAAACTTCTGGGGGCTATTTGAAAAAATAGATATGCCATTGGTTCGCGCCCTAGCAAATACCGAAAAAAATGGGGTAAAAATAAACAGTCGCAAATTAAAGAGACTATCTCAAGAAGCAGAAATTGAAATAAAGAAGATTACAAAAAAGGTTCATAAGTTAACTGGTGAAGATTTTAATTTAGCATCACCAAAACAACTTAAAGACGTTTTATTTAATAAACTAAAAATTAGCTCTCAGGGATTAAAGAAAACTAAGACAGGAATTTCTACCGCCGCTGGTGAATTGGATAAGTTAGCCGGATCCCATAAGGCAATTGATTTGATTTTAAAATTTCGTGAACTATCTAAATTAAAAAATACTTATTTTGACGCCCTACCAAAGCTAGTCAATTTGAAAGACAAGAGAATTCATACTAGTTTTAATGCTACAGTTACTGCAACTGGTAGACTGTCTTCGTCTGACCCAAATCTGCAAAACATTCCAACTCGTACTGCAGCGGGTAGAAAAATTAGAACTGCTTTTACTGCCAATCCTGGATTTAAAATAGTTAAGGCAGATTATTCTCAAATCGAACTTAGGATAGCGGCCTCACTGGCAAACGATAAAAAGATGCTTGAAGCATTTGAGAAAAAAGAAGACATTCATACCCAAACTGCAGCAGCAATTAATGATGTAAAGATAGAAGATGTAACTAAAAGCATGCGTCGCCAAGCCAAAGAAGTTAACTTTGGTGTATTATATGGTATGGGAGCATGGGGACTAGCTCAGCGGACTGGGATTAGTAATGGCGAAGCACAAACATTTATCGATAAATACTTTTCAACCTACAAACGAGTAAAAAAATATACCGAAGAAACAATTAATATCGTAAAAGAGAAAGGATACATCGAAACATTATACGGCAGAAGAAGATACCTACCAGAAATTAACTCTGGTGTCTCTCAAATCCAAAAAGCAGCAGAGCGAATGGCCATCAATACCCCAATCCAGGGAACAGGCGCTGATTTAATTAAGTTGGCAATGATTGAAATAGACAAAGAGTTGAAAAATATATCTAAAGAAGGTAAAATGATTTTGCAAGTACACGATGAATTGGTTTTTGAAGTGCCCAATGATGATGTAGAAAAGGTAGCTAAATTTGTTGAAGAAAAAATGAATGGCGTTTGCAAACTTAGAGCCCCAATTGAAACTGAAGTCAGTGTGGGAAATAATTGGGGAGAGACAAAAGTAATTTAAGGTTTTTAATTTCTAAACTTTTTAATTATCATCACAAAAAAGGCGAATCAATCCCGTCACGCGTCATGTCAGACTCGCTATACTCGCCCCTGAGGTGACCAAAATCTAAAGAATTATCAAACCAATAACCCTGATTTGTTTATGAAAACATTAATTATTGGCAATGGCTGGATAGGCAACAGATGCAATGAAGAATGGCCAGATGCTACTTTGTCAGACAAAAAGATAAATACAGTTCAAGATGTAATCGATCTTTTAGACGAGTATCAGCCGGATACAGTTTTAAACGCTGCCGGCATAGTGGGCAAGCCCAATGTCGATTGGTGCGAAGACCATCAATTTGAAACCATTGCCGGCAATACCTTCCTTCCCATTATGATCGCCGAAGCATGTCAGAGGAAAAACGTTTACTTACTTCACATAGGCACCGGCTGTATCTTTTATGGTGAGGCTCCAGATAAAAAGTCTTGGAAAGAAAATGATTTTGCTAATCCGGCCGCCATCTATACCCGCACTAAATATGCCGCCGATTTAGTTTTATCAGAATTACCCAATATCGGCATCGCCCGTGTCCGTATGCCCGTTGACAATCGCCCTTCTCCAGGGAATTTAATAGATAAACTCATCTCTTATCCGCGAATCGTCGATGTCGAAAACAGTATTACTATCATTCCCGACATGATTAGAGTTTTTTACGAGATATTAGAAAAAAGAGCGAGCGGTATTTTTCATGTTACAAATACCAATCCTATCAAGCATCGCGAGATTATAGAAATGTATAAAGAAATTGTTGATTCCAGCCAGCAAAATGAATGGATCACCGCCGAAGATTTAGTTACCACTGGCCTAGCTAAAAAAGGACGCTCTAACAATATTATGCATTCCGAAAATTTAGAAAAGTTTGATATTCACATGAAGCCGATAAAAGAAGCATTAAGAGAGGCGCTAGTTGACTATTTGAAAAAAAAGACTGAAATTAATTAAGAATAAATATTAAATGCTATTTTATGTCCACGGAACGGACCATTATCGGATAAAAGAAAAAATAAATGAACTAAAAACTGGCTTTGTCAAAAAAAGAGACAAGGCTAATTTAAATACTGTAAATTTAGATGGAGAAAAAATAGATTTGAGTCACCTAATTCAAGAAGTGATGACTACACCCTTCTTAGGTGAGAAGAAAATGATCGTGGTCAAAAATATTTGGAAGAATAAAAAGGCTCATGCCGAACTGGCGAAGTTTTTGAAAGAAAAAATTGATGCTTTTGATAACATTCTTGTGCTTGCTGACCTATTAGACAGTGAAAAACATAAAAAGTTTGGCCCTCGAGGGGCAATCTTTACTCTACTTACTAAACAACAGTACTGTTGGCAGTTTAATTTGATGAATAATCGTGAATTAAGCGACTGGGTAAGTACTTATACTAAAAAAAATGACATTAAGATAGATCGAGACGCTAGTCAGAGACTAATTATTTCCTCTGGCAATGATTTAAATCAACTAACTTCAGAGCTATCTAAGCTTTCTGCCTTTGCAAACGGCAAAAATATCACCTCAGACGACTTAGATAGCCTAATTAATACTAAATTAGACGAAAATATTTTTGATTTAATCGATGCTTTGGGCCAAAAGAACAAAAAACGAGCCATTGAACTGATTGATAGTCAACTAAAGGGCGGTAATCACCCATTAATGCTCTTAAAAATGTTTGTCAGACAGTTTAAAATCATACTACAAGTGGTTGATGGGGCAAATAATACTAAATTAAAGCTTCATCCCTTTGTTTTTCAGAAAGCTAGTGGCCAAGCAAGGAACTTTCAAGCCTCAGAACTGCTAAAAATATACCAAGACCTGTTGAAAATTGAAGTAAAAATAAAAAAAGGGTACGAAAACCCCCAGCTTTTACTGGATTTATTCGTCGCTAATAATTGTTAAGAAGATATCCACAGATATTGTTTAGCATTAAGTATCAAAATGTTGTATAATATATTTACGGTGGTAACTGCAGAGGTCAGCCTTCAATGATCTCTAACCTATAGAGTAATAATAACAACCGCCGACCAGTTGAAGGGACAATCACCGCTCTTTCTACAACACACCAAGTCAATTGGACTTCTGCAACCTCTCGCCGCGATCGGGAATAGCAGAGATCAATTGCAAAACACCTTCAGGTGGCTACAAAGTGGTTGCGGGCTGTTGTCATATACGACTTCAACGGGCAACCTAAAGTCCAACCGCTTGAGACGGTTTAAAGTTAATTAAGGTCTATGCTTAGATGCATACCAGCTCGTAATCCTGTTAGATTTCTCACCGAGCGCTGACTCACAATAAACGATTAACCATCTCCATTTTTTTCAAGACGCACGGAACGTCTACGCCACCTCAACTTTGAGCGGCGAATCAGCACGATTTGCCGCTTTTTCTATTTACAAAAGTTATCCACCTAAGAGCACTTGACAGACATTTAAGACAGGAATATAATTAAAGCAGGATAAAGAAACGTACCTTCCTTCCAGATTGCTGATAGCCCACGACGATCGACCCCTGCAACCTCACATCGCTCGAGGCCAAAGATCGCAGGATCGGGACAAGACTAAAAGCAATCATCGATGGACTGACAAGCATGTAAGATGTGTGGCCAGATCAATGTCACAGGAGGAACCCGCAACACGCTCGCAGGTTCAAGCATCAAGTTGTCAGAGTGACAAGAAAACGAGCAATTGCCAGCGACTGTAGGCAATCAGAGGCTAAACCGCTCCGCAAGCTTGCGTAGCCTACCAACCTCCACGCTCAGAGCAACGCTACCACACGCTCGATCCGTAGCCAACCTCACCGTCACTTCCCCACGATCCATCCCCACCTTCGGAGGCAGCACCAGCTGCCTCTTTTTCTTTCTCTTACTTTCCCCTATCTTAATATAAAAGTTTTAATATATAAAAAAGCTGCCACTACAATTGTAACGACAGTTTTTTAGATAATTTTTGTTTTACTTTTTACTAGACTTGTTTAACTTCTTAGCTAATCTAGACTTTTTACGAGACCCTGTATTTTTCTTGAAAATCTTTTTAGAAACAGCCTTGTCGATCGCTTTAATTGCTTCTTTCATTTTTGCTACAGCGTCATCAGTCTTACTAGCTTCAATCAACTTATTAGTAGTCTTGATTAAATCTTTAATCTGACGTTTTACCCTTGCATTAAGTAGAGCTTTTTTAGTGCTTTGCTTTAGTGCTTTCTTTGCGGAGTCCTTAATTGGCATATTTTTATAAATGTATAAATATATTAGATTTCTCAAAATATTCTAGCATATTTTTAAAACTTTGACAATAGTAGGGTCTTTAATATAAAATGATTACAACATTATCTTATATAACAATATAATCCATCTATGTTCAAAGAACAACCAACAAACAACGAAACAGAGACTATTATTGGGCCATCAGTGAGAGTTGAGGGGGATTTTATTACTGAAGGAAACATTATTATTGAGGGTATTGTCTGTGGGACAGTCAAAACAGCAAAAAACTTAAGCGTGGGAGCAAAATCAAAGATTTTTGCTAATGTTACTGCCAGCAATGCTTTAATTTCTGGAGAGGTACAAGGAAACATTAAGGTTAAGGAAAGACTAGAGCTCACCGCTACTGCTAGAATATACGGTGACATTAAAGCAGGAACATTAGTAATTGCTGCTGGCTCAGTCCTAGATGGCAAGTGTCAAATGACTAAGGGAAAAGATAAGACACCAAAGCCAGACTTCTCTCGACAAGAAAAAATTACCCTAGAGCAGAAAGAGGATAAGAAAAAATAATTTCCACAAACCAGGAATGATTTAAACAACCCGATTCTATTTTAAACTATTTATGTATTATTACATATACGATTCTTATCTGAGTGAAAAAAAATACGTTAGTACCTTAGCTCGAATAGAAAATCGCCTAACCGATCTAGGAATCAATGGCAAAATTAATCGATTGTCATTTCTAAAAAACATTCGTCAGGTACTTGAAGATGAGGTCAAAAAGGGCACCAAAACAATTGTAGTAGTTGGCAACGACCAAACACTTAACAAGGTTGTAAATATTATCCACGACCTAAACATTACCATTGGCTATATTCCCGTTGGCAAAAATAATATATCTGAACTTTTAAATATTCCAGAGGCAGAGTTAGCCTGTGACACACTGTCTGCTAGAATAATAAAAAATGTGGATCTAGGTAAAATAAATGATGAATACTTTTTTACCACCCTAATTGCCGGGGGACAGCAGGCAACCATTAATTGTGATGATAACTTTTTTCTTACCCTAGAAAATAAAAACAATTATATTCAAATTAGCAAACTAAGCTCTTCTAATAAATTTGATAACAATAAGCTAGAGGTTTTAATCTGTGATCGTAAAAGAAAATTATTAAAACAAACAAACAAGTCTTGTAGTCGCCTATTCTCTAAGACTATTAAAATCACCAGTAAAAAACCAATGAGCATCTCAATCAAAGACGAAGCTCAGGTGGTTAAAACTCCAACAACAATATCTGTAGTACCAAAAAAGATTAACATTATCTGTGGCAAAGGAATTAATTGTTAAGCGGAATCAATTGTTAAGCGGATAATCAAACAAATAAAAAAACAGTCCTAGATAAACTCATGGACCGTTTTTTTTATTTGTTTAACTTTTTGGTGTATCAATTACTTCCACGTCCGGTGCGTCAATTACCTCCACATCTGGAATAAGTTTCTTTTTAAAGGTTAATAGCTGCTGTCCAATTGTAAATACAGCATTAACCATCCAATAAAGCATCAATCCACTTGGAAGTCCCATACCAATTACTACTGTCATTATTGGCATAAAATACATCATTTGCTTGTTCATCGACGACATCATACCCTCATCCTTACTAGACTTAACTTTAATTTCTGGCTTTTTAGTAGAAAGCATTTTAACTTGAAAAAACTGAGCGACGCCAGCTAGTACTGCTAAAATTAAGTTAGATTTTGATAGATCAATAAATCCAAAAGCTATTGAATTTATTCCCCCAGGATTATTAACAAATGAATATAGAATATCTAAACTTTGATCAGTTAAACCATTTCTAAACACCCAATACACTGCAATTAAAAAAGGAAATTGAATTAAGAGTGGCAGACAAGATGAGAAGGGACTAACCTTTTCATCCTTGTATAACTTCATCATCTCTGACGCCAGCTTTTCTTTTTGATCTTTGTACTGAGCCTTTACTGCTTCAATCTTTGGTTGTAAGTCTTGCAATGCCTTTTGTGACTTAATTGATTTAAGTGACAGTGGATATAAGACCAATTTAATAACTAAGGTTAAAACAATAATCACCAATCCAATATCGTGACCAGGAATAAAATTATAAATCAAAATCAAAAGATTGAATAACGGCTCGTAAAAGAATGTATTAAATATGGAAAACATGATCTGAAAATTATAAATTAGAATTAACTAGTAACTATTATACAATATTATTATTTTTATTGTTTGTCTACTGGATCATTACCGCCGTCACTGAAAGGATTACATCTAAGTATTCTCCAGAAACCTTTCATTCCACCTTTGATCACTCCGTATTTTTCAATTGCCTGATAGGTATACTCTGAACACGTTGGATGAAACCGACAATAACCGTGAGGATACATATGCTTAAGCCAACCATGGTCAAAGGAAAGAGTTTTTTGATATATCCTAATTACTTTTAAAAAGATAATCTTAAAAAAATACTTTGGGTGAATGAACATTATACTACTTTAAAATATTATTCTGTTTTAATGCATTAATCAGTTCTACTTTCAGGGTATCATAATCCACATCCACGCTTGGGGGGAGGGCACTGATTATTACATCATAATTATCTGAAACGTCAGCTAGGTTATTTTTAACTACAGCCCTAATTCGTCTTTTTATTTTGTTTCTCACAATCGCTCGCTTGGAAACCTTATTGGAAACAACAACAGCAATACGAGGATTTTCTAGATCATTAACTAGATGGCGAATCGAAAAAAGTTTACCAAAGCTTTTTTTACCTCTTTGGAAAACTTTTTTAAAATCATTTCTCTTAGTTAACCTGTATCTTCTAACTAACATTAGATAATGTTAAAAATTATACGGTTAATTTTTTTCGACCCTTGGCCCGTCTAGCTTTGATTACATTTCGTCCACCTGGTGTTCTCATTCTTGATAAAAAACCATGTTTTCGTAATCGTTTTTTCTTTTTGGGCTGAAAAGTTCTTTTTGGCATAAATTTAAGGTGTGATCTGTGAAGTAAATAAGTAGCTTCTATCACAATTATTTCTTTTATTACCCTAAAACAATAACATTTTTATTATTATAAGTCAATAAACAAAAAGCTATTTAGAGTAACTGCTAAAAATAACCGCTAATAAAGAGTTTAAGGCTAAATATCTATCATATAATAACATTTAATCAACAGTTTATAAACATTTTCTATTTTTCTTAATGTTTGGGGTCTTTTTTCTTTGGATAACTTGTGGTAAAATGTATTTCATAAAAGGCACCACTTCAATAAACCAATAATAAAATGGACTCTCAACAAATTTGGCAAGCAACATTAGGAGAATTAGAACTTTCCCTGTCAAAGGCAAATTTTACCACCTGGTTTAAAAACACATCCATTTCTTCAATTGAAGAAAATCGGGCTATTATTGCTGTACCCAATGGATTTACTAAGGCATGGCTTGAAAAAAAGTACCACCAAACAATACTAAAGGCCTTAAAAAATGTTAGCAATAACCATATTAAGGAAGTAGTATACAAGATAGAAAGCCCTAATAAAGCAAAAAATTCTAACCTAACCCTTCCCAATTTAACTCCAAACATTAAAACTGAAGATAAAAAGTTACCAAAAGAAAAAAACACAGCAACCGGATTTTCTTCTCAAGCAAACCAGCAAAGCAATAAATTAAACCCAAAATATGTTTTTAGCAACTTTATTGTTGGAAAAAACAATGAATTAGCCCACGCAGCGGCACTAGCAGTTGGAAAAAACCCCGGAAATGCCTATAATCCACTATTTATCTACGGTGGGGTTGGACTAGGGAAAACCCATCTATTACAAGCAATTGGTCATAAAACACTAGAAACTGCCCCAAATGCTCAAATCCTTTATGTATCATGTGAGACTTTCACCAATGATTATATCCAAGCCATTCAAAGTGGCAGGGCAAGTAGCTTTGCAAAAAAATATCGATCAGTTGATATCCTTTTAATTGATGATATTCAGTTTATTTCAGGTAAAGAGCGGACTCAAGAAGCATTTTTTCACACATTTAATGAACTTCATCAGCAAAATAAGCAAATTGTTCTGTCTTCGGATCGTCCACCTAAAGCAATCGCTGCCCTAGAGCACCGACTAGTATCTAGATTTGAATGGGGAATGATTGCCGACATTTCAACACCTGACCTAGAAACAAAAATAGCAATTATTGATACAAAGGCTAAAGAAAAAAACTATAATTTGTCTTTAGAAATTTCCACCTACCTAGCAACTGTCATCTTAAACAACATTAGAGAGCTAGAAGGAGCCTTAAATAGAATTATTGGTCATAGTCAACTTAAAAACAGAGAGTTAACATTAGGGGAGGTTAAAGAAATAACATCATCCATTACTACCAACTCTCAAAAAAGACCGTTAACTCCAAAACATATCATTAATACCGTTTCAGAATACTTTGATATTAGTATTGAAGATATTTTAGGAGCTTGTCGAAAGAAGAATTTTGCCGTCCCTAGACAAATTGCAATGTATCTAATGAGAGAAGATATGAAAGCATCATACCCTACCATCGGACATGAAGTCGGGAAGCGAGATCACACCACCGCCATTCATGCTTATGAAAAAATCGTTAGAGAAATTAAAGTTGATGATAAATTAAGACAAGATATTGAAGTAATCAAACAGAGATTGATGGCCTCTTGACAACTAGTGTATAAATTAAACTTATTAGTTGATAAATATATTAATAAACTATTAATAAACTTTTAAGAACTAGCACGTCTGCCCCCTAACAACTAGTTGATAACTAAGCCCCAAAAGTGAATAAAAAATATTTTCAATATTTTCCGAAGTTATACAGACTTAGTTAACATTTTATGGGTTGCTTAAATCTACTTTTAAGCATAAACTATACCCAACATTAAATACCAGATTCTTATTTAATTTTAGTATAAATATGATAGATCCTCAAAGTTATACACCACCTTATTGTTATTGTTATTATAATATATAAGTAATTAATATATATACAATGAAAATTTCATGTACCCAAGAAAATCTCTCTCAAGGATTATCTATCGTTGCTCACATTGCAGGTAAAAATTCTAATTTACCAATTCTTTCTAATATACTAGTTAAAGCTGAAGACAAACTTTTAACTTTATCAGCTACTAATTTAGAAATTGGTATAACTACCCAAATAAGAGGAAAGGTTGAAGAAGATTCTACCCTAACTGTAGATAGTAAATTATTTAATGACTATATTTCACTTTTACCTAAGGAAAGAATTGATTTAGAAATAGATGGTGAGGAGTTAAAAATTGAATGTGAAAAACAAAAGACAAAAATTAAAACCCAGCCAGCAACAGAATTTCCAGTTATTCCCCTACTCGATAAAAATAAGGCTTATACCGTTTCAGTAAAAGATTTTAAAGATGCAATTTCTCAAGTTGTATTTGCAGTTTCTAATTCTGAAGCCCGCCCAGAGATTTCTGGTGTGTTTATGGGTTTTAAAGATCAGGATTTAATTTTAGCAGCTACTGATAGTTATCGATTAGCAGAAAGAAAAATAAAATTAGCAGAAAAAGTAGAAGAAGCTATTGATATTATTATTCCAGTTAAAACATTACAAGAAGTTTCTAGAGTATTAGGACTATTTAAAGAAAATGTTGAAATTGAAGATGTTGATGTGGTAGAAATTTATATTACAGACAGCCAGGTGATGTTCTCTTATAATGGAGTTGATTTAGTTTCTAGGTTGGTTGAAGGAAAGTATCCTGATTATACTCAGATTATTCCAGGGGACTTTAAAACTAAAGTAACTGTTAATATAAGTAAATTGGTTAAGGCAGTTAAATCTTCAAGTTTATTTACTAAGACTGGGGTTTTTGATATTAAATTGGAATTTGATAGTGAAAAAAATAATATTTTAATTACTTCTTCTTCAGCTCAAACTGGTGAAAATATTTCAGATATTGAAGCCAATGTAAGTGGTGATAAAAACAGCACAGTTTTAAATTACCGGTATTTATTAGATGGATTGCAAAATATTAATTCAGAAAATGTAGTAATTGAAATGAGTGATGGAAATAACCCATGCCTTTTAAAGCCAGAAAACAGCACAGATTATGTTTATATAATAATGCCAATTAGGCAGTAAAAGATAGGGTTTAAAAAACACCTCCTATGAACTGGGACCCAAAAAGTGGACACGAAAGTGTCCGCTTTTTTGGTATAATAAGATTAATAAATAAATAATAAAAGCTATGTTTAACCCAGAACAAATCAAAGATCTTTTGAGTAACAAGAATGTT
>Ga0233430_1001213_pt1 | contig 38098 bp, 42 predicted proteins | sample SI_118_April2016_2_FD_179883 | JGI IMG/M metagenome (GOLD analysis project Ga0233430, IMG submission 179883) | Seawater microbial communities from Saanich Inlet, British Columbia, Canada - SI_118_April2016_150_MG | ecosystem: Environmental > Aquatic > Marine > Inlet | place: Canada: British... | reverse complement strand
CCGCCAGCCGGCGGCAATGCTGTCACTTGTTTGAACTCCATCGATTTTCCTTTGCTTGGTTTGGAATATTATGGAGGATACGGGTTAATTGCGGGGGTTGGTAGGTGGGATTTTCAGGGGCTTACAATGGGACGCACCAAGAAGATGCTATTCTCATTGCTAAAAAACCCACACCAGTCAGATTAATGGAATAGACACGACAACCCCCAAAGGGTTGCGCTTAGTTTGAACAGCGCTTATTTAATTGTGGTCCAAAATAACACTTAAGTGGTCAGGTATTTAAAATCATTAGCCTATTATGCTGCAAACGCCTATCTTTCTTTGCCTGGTACATAGACTTTAACAACCGGGAAAAATGTTGGCTTATTTCATTTACAACTTGGAAAATACGTGGTTTGTCTATGCAATCGAATTGCTTTTTCAATCTCGGATAATGTAGTCGAATATCATGTACATCATAGTCATTTGCCTGAGACTTTGTTCCGTCAGAATATAGCAATACGCAATTAATAACGGCATGCGTCATATTTCTGTGAATATATTTATGTTGAATTAAATGGCGCAACACTTTAGAAAAAGAATTCAGGAGCTTGGCAAGGCTCTGCTCACCGACATCATCAAACTGTTTAAGTTCATCACGCAAAGCTAGCAACGTATTGATGCTTTTTTGCTCGGCGCTTTTAAATAAACTCGGAAAGCACATAATGCTTACACCATCCTTAGTCGTAATATTTTCAAAACAGATGTTACGATAGAGTTTAATCTAATTACCAAAAAAAACCAAGCGTCCTTGCTTAAATTATTTTTTAAATGTTTTTGCTTTCCAGCCAAGCGCTTTTAATTTTTGATAGGTTCCCGTTGGATTATGCTTGTTTCGTTTGAGTGATGCAAAAAATCGTCCCCCTGCATGGCGATTTCTTGTAATTGCAGACCGGCCAACACCACGGGAAATATCTTTGTTTAACTCATTATCAAGCTTGTCTTTTGTTAGCGTTGCTTCATCAATGTCATCGATTGCTTTTGTCAAACGATCAATCTTGCTTCTTCCCTTATGCCAGAAGAGCTCTTTTTTCTTGCCAAATAGAGTTTTGTAGTCAAATGATCGCTCTCTTTTTGTTTGCAACAAACCTTTAATCCTTTGCTTATAAACAAGGGCTTCTCGCCTCTCTTGTTCAAGTACCGCGCCTTCAATCGCCTTATTGAGAGCGCTTTCATGCGCTCGATAATTTGACTTCATGGTGTCAATTTCATTTTTTAAATCATCACCAAGCATAACGTCTGGCTCTAAGATCAAATTACTATAATCTTGATCAAATTGCTTGAAACACCAACCGTCGCTATGTCTTAAAATTTTTAAGCTGTTTTTTAAATGATTAATGCGCTTGACCAGCGCTTCGTCAGTCAACGTTTTGTTTTGAGCACCATCACTATTTAAACGCACGTTAGGGTATTGTTTCGTTTTGAGCATTTTGGAAACAAAATGTTTCGTCATTGCGTTAATAGATTGTATCTTCTTATTAACCGTTACTGCCCTTTTTTGAGCAAGATCTGTTAGCAATAGTCTTCCCCGCCTGGTGATTGGTTTTTTTGTCGCAATGATGCCGCTTGCTAATTTCCGAACGAAAACTAGGCGTTGCTTTTGTTTATTATGCTCCGCCTCCTGCCGAGCCACATGATCAGACAAAACTTTACAATCAGGGCTTGTTGACTCAAAAAAGCCCGCTATCATTTGTTGCTTAGCCTTTTGAAGTGTCAATCATCACCCCAATTAGGCCACCCGTCATCACCTTTATTAGGCCACTTTAACAGCCCTCAAAACATGTGATTTTTCTTTAAATTTTCGTCGATATTACTCCTGTTTTTCACCAAATAAAAACATTACTTTTCCTGTTTGCTGCCCGTCTTCACAGATCGATAGCTTTTACCCTCTAAGATGACCTGATAAGCATTGTGCTGCAATCGATCGATGGTTGCGATACCAAGCAATTGATTAGCAAAAGCTTGCTGCCACTCTGAAAGCGCCAGATTGCTAGTAACAACCGTAGTTGCTTGTTCATAACGCTCAGCGATCAACTCGTGCAAGTCTTCATCCTGAGGTGACCGTAACGGCTTGAGTCCGAAGTCGTCAATAATTAACAACGGTAACTTTGCTAACGCTTTCATTTTCCGGCGATAAGAAAGCGTTGCTTTCGCGGCTTGAATCTCCTCAGACAGCTTGACTTGCGTGGTACAAAGCACCTCATAACCTTGTTGCAAAGCGCAATGCCCGAGCGCTTGGGCAATGTGTGATTTTCCTGTGCCGCATGGCCCCATAATAAGCACCGGGTATTTTTCCTTAATGAACCGGCAGGTTGCCAAATCGCGAATCATCGCCTGATTGATCTTTGGGTTGAATCTAAAGTCAAAGCTTTCAATGGTTTTGGCGCCTTTGAAATTGGCTTTTTTATAGCGTCGATCATAGAGACGCTGACTTCGCGACAATATTTCATCTTGTGTTAACAACGTTAAGAATTCAACATGGCTCATCTGATTCATTATCGCCTCTTCGGTGCGTGCTTTCAAACAATCCTGCATGCCTGAGAGCTTTAACTTTCTTAAGCCGTCTGTGAGCTCGGGGAGTGATGTGTGAATAGTCATCGATTTATTTTCCTTTAAGTTGATTGAAAATGACACTTAGTGCGCCACCTCGTGTATGGGTCGTTGGTATTGAGCCTGTCCTTGATAAACGCTGCTCAGTTGCTCAAATGACGTCTCATTATCTATCTTTGCATAATCAATGCCCTCCGCTAGAATCGTCTTAATGGTTGTATAATTGCCCGCATTGAACTTCAGCGCGCGTTCGCACGCCTTTTCCAAGCGGGCACCCGAATATTTGTCGCATAATTTCAAAATAAGCTGTGCTTGACGCAAGAGGTCTCGCACCGGATCCGTCAGTAAGTCTTCAACGATCAAGCGGCAATGCGAGCCTACCTTTTGGCTCTGGGCCAGACACCAGGGTTCATCACGTTCAAAGTAAGCCCGTGCTTCAGGGGGCAAATGTTCGTTTTTCGTGCTGCTTTCTCCAGGCTTAAAAAGGCGAGGATGACAAGCAACCATGTGATGCTGATGATAAACGGACACCATGTTTGCCGTCACCTTGATCCAAAGTGCTTCGCCATGGAGTGTATGAGGCGCACTGTATTTGCATTGTTTGTAGCGAACATGGCAATCACGATAAAGCCCGGCCTTTTGCCATGTGGCAATCTCTGGCGGCGTGGCGGGGCACGGTTTTAATTGATGTTGTTCAATCTCTGTAAATTGCGCCAAGGGCTGCTTGAAGGTGCTTCCATGTATGCGGTTCCCCGCTGTACCCGTTACCCAGACCTTCAGTTGCTTGTTTGCATCTTGCACGCTTTTCAGTTCACGTAATGGCACAAAGTTCTTTTTGACATATTTGACGCCGGCTTCAACGCGCCCCTTCTTCTGCGGATCTCTCGGCGGGCACGCTGAAATAAGAAAATGGTAGTCTTGAGCCAAGGCTTCGTAGCTACGTTGTACCTCAGGATCATGATAGCACGCCCGGGTGATAGCACACTTTGGGTTATCAATGATGATTTTTGACGGCACGCCGCCAAACCAATCGAACGCATTTTGATGACAGTTGAGCCATGTTTCAGTGTCTTGGTGCGTGATCAACTCAACATATTGATGGCGACTCCAGCACAATGTCATGACAAAGAACCACGTCTTTACCTTGCAGCCCACGCGCTCATCATACAGGAGAGGCCCCTGGCCAAAGTCCACTTGCGCTGCCTCGCCCGGCTTGAAGTGGAGCGGCACGGTAAGCTTGGACGGCTCAATAGCTGCTTTCAACTTTTTGACATAGCGCTGAATGCAATTATAAGAGCCGGTAAATTGATAGCGGCGTATGAGGTACTGATGAATGGTTGACGCCTGTATGCCGCTTTCTACCCATGGTTTAATCTCGTCAGCAAAAACGTCAGCCTTGGAGGGCTGCTGTGATGCTGGCTTTTGTTCTAAAATCTTTGCCAGTGCGGCATCATCGGGGAGCTTGGCCTCTGGAAGCAGCCAGCCTTGACGCTTGGCGACGGCTTTAATTTCATCCACCTTCGTGCGGCTGGCCAGTCCATCGCGAGCAATGGCTCGGGCGCTTTGCTTTTCTTTTAAGCGATAAATAATGTTTCGATATTCGTACATTTGAATAATCCTCTTTGCCATTTTTCTCTCCAGATTGCATTGAAAACCTGCAGAGTGTAGTTGATTTGTGTTTAAGAAAAAATCAAAACAGTGTTGAGGACGAGCTAAGTGGCCTAATAAAGGTGATGGTCGACTGGCCTAATTAGGGTGATGATCAAGTGGCCTAATTAAGGTGTCGGCCGGGTGGCCTAATTAGGGTGTCGGCGGAATGGCCTAGATGGGGTGATGATTCACAACAGCCAACAATGCGTTGTACCATCCGGTGAGATTAAGGTTAATTCGACCTGTTGCGATTTGTCGGTACGCATCACTTCTCGATCAACGCGGCTGATTTCATTGGCCTCTTCTTGGGAGAAAAAAGCATACTCCGTTTTTCCGATAGCCCCGCTTAATGCGTCGCATCCAAGCGCTTGCCAGTAATGCATATTGCTACCTAACAACACACCGTCTTTGTTTTTCCAACAGAGGTGGCCTGGCAGTTGCGCCATGATGCTTTCGAGCGGTATCGCTTCTAAATCACCGCCCTGTTTGAGGCGCAAATAGACAATCACCCCAATCACCGTGCCACAGGTGCTCATACTGAGCAAATAACCGACAGCGAGTACCGTATCATTTCGAGCAAAACCATGATGTGCAATGATCAGTTGTATTAACCAAAAACCAACAAACATAATAAGTGAAACGCCTTGTGTCGTTTTCGATCGCCAAAGTTTAAACGCTTGTGGGATGAAAAATACCGCATTAGCCAACAGTGCTAATCCAAGCAATGACCCATCTGTCATGAATAAGCATCCTTTTCATCAACGACTGTATCGCTAGGTTGTTGTGCGCACTGTTGTGGTTGCCACTGTTTGCGGTGTTTGAATTTAATCGCTACAGGATGTAAAAGATCCGGGTAGTTCGGCAAGACAAAACGCCGGTGTGTTTCCGCCATCGCTCGATTGCGACGACTTGGATAGACTTCAAAATGACAGTCCATTTCAGGCCACAAACACATAGCTGTGCATTCTTCGACCAGGTAATCCAGGCATAATTGTCTAGCACGCTCTATATTAAAGGTAGGCTGGTCTTGTACGCGACGGTGATAACGATGAAGAAAAGCATCAATGGTTGATGAAAAAGCATCGCCAAAATCAGTATCAAAACCTATCAGTGCTTTGATTTTAGCTTTCTTCATCTCAAATTGCGGATGCTTGAGCCAGTGATTCCAGTGGATGATTTGCTTGAGATTGCTGAGCTGTGCATAGTGCCAGATATTGCGTTCCAGCCATTGTTTTCCTGCTTCCAGGGATCTCGCATAGAAATAGCCAGCATCATTGTCGGAAGCCAAGGTCATGGTATGCCGCTGCAAGGTGTCGTCAATGAGCAAAATACACGCACCAAAGGAGCGATTGACAAGTTCAATCGTCGTCTCAAAATGTTCGCCTTCGTGAACTTCTTGTCCGACGCTAATGGTTAAAAGACACGTTGATGATAAAAAGCGTGCTTTCTCCTCATCCGTGCACTTGAAAACAGGCTTGAGTCGTTTTACGGCAGTCATTAGTCAGACAATACCGATTCAAGCTGCAAAAGACCACTTGCCTCCATAGCATCAAGTTCAAACAACTTCGGCGCTATCCATGTTTTTTTCTGCCGTTTGGGAACCGTGCCCCCTGCTTCGCATGAAACTACGCCCTGCATAGAACCATCATTCGCAATCGCTACCATCAGTATACTCCTTCACTGTTGTGTTAATTAAGTTGCCGCTCGTCTAGCACGGCAAACAAAAAACACAACCACGAAGAAAACGCACGCGCAAAAAAGCAACAACATTGTTTTGCTCTTAAAATTGCGCGAACGCTAAAGACGCGGATGTTCAAGCTGAAATGCTCGATTTTTTGCTTAGATAAGTTGACCACACACAAGTGATCATCTATCCTCAACTTGGCCATGATGCTAGTCCATCTAGTTATCGTGGTTAGTGGTGGCGGTCTGGTGCTTGTACACCTTTCCGTCGCCCGAATTGCCAAACAAGCGGCAAACAAAATGTCCTTTCAGACACCACCAAGAGTATCGGCTTCTTTAGGCTTTTGCAACATGCTTTTTGATGAAAAAAACAAAAATGCTGAACGGTAAAAATAAACGGCCCTACTTTCAAAGGTTGGAACTAAAAAGCATATTTATTTAATTCTTACCCTTGGCTTATCCACAGTTTCTGTGGACAAGGTTGTTGAGAGTTGTCGTTTTCTTCATAAATACTGTGTAAGTTACAATGAATAGCTCTTGCTTTCTATTTTGGCTAATGTTTGCGCCCTCATGTTCCCCGTGGAACATGAGAAACATAAAAAAGTATTTAGATGAGCTAGAACTATATAAATAGAATAAACAATAATTTTGTGCTCAATCCATTTGATAAAACATAAATGGAACACATAAATTAAAAAAAATTTATTGGGCTGTGGGTATGTGGGCAACACCTGAGCATGGCGAAGGTTTGTCCACATATCCATCAGTTTGAAGCTGTTAATATGTTGGGTAATAATGGCATAGCCATTTTATCCACATATTAATGGCTTGAATATGTAATCATTATGTTTCTCACTTAAAATTTTAGATTTATAATATATTAGATATATAGTAGATATAACGGTGTACAATTAAGAATAAAAAGTAAGACAGTTATTCTGTTAATAAGTGTAACTCAATTTAAAAATTAAGCTAAAAAACAATTTTTGATATCTACAGATCTATTTAAATAAGAATTAGTATTACGTATTGCTTAATAAATAAGCATTTAAGAGGTGCAACAAAAGATCTTGCCCTTTCGTTTTAATAGAAGATGACTTTAATTTTTTTTACTGATGATTATTTAAGGATGCGCACCTATTTTATTAACAATGTCTGCGCAAGTGAGGTTTGGATCGGCCTTTTTTAACTCTAATGCTTTATTATTCCAGTTTTTTCTAAGATTAATTTTTCTTTTTCTGTTCATTTCTCTTTGTTTTCCATCTACATTAATATTTTTTAAAATACCATTGCCTTTTTTAAAGGCATCTCGGCGTATAAATTTTAACCGACCATTGAGTTCTTTCTTTATTTTTTTAGATACTGTGGTCATTTTATTCCTAACATACGATATGCAATTATCTAATTTGTATTGTGATACTCCCAGGTGATAGAAAAATGCTTTAGAAATGGTTTTAATAGATGCTAAAGCTCGTATATCGCCTTCTGGGGTTATTTTAGTTCTATAGTTTAGCTTGAGGTATAAGGCTTTTTTAAGGGCGCCTAGAGCCCTTATACAACGTTTGTAGCCTATTCCAGCCAATTCAGCTATTTCAGAAACCATAAGCGGTCTAAATTGTTGCTTAGTTGGCTGCCATTTAACGATTTGCATGGTTGCCAAGTTTAGGTGGTCAACTATTACTCTACATACGCTTGCAATAGCTTCTCTTGCTTCTGAGCGTTGTTGCCTTGATGTTGTTCTTGAATATCTAAGATTGTTTAGCCACTTTTCTGGTTTATGGTAATAATCCAAAATATTATTGTACGCGAAGACAAGAACGTCCGGCGGCGTTTTTTTATTAATGTCACGCTGATAAATTTTTGGAGAATTAGAGAGGTGATTTAATGGAGAGATAGACAGAGTTTTTTCCGTATTATCCCGCACTCTTACTGACAAAAGCGTAGCCGATAAGGCGGGCTTAAAATAATTTTTTACTACAAAGTCCATATAATCTACCACTATCGTTTATAACAGGATTTGATTTTGACTTTGTTTTGAACTAAAATAATGTTGCGATATTTGGTTTAGTTCCATTAAACATCTAAATCAAATCTAAAAACCCACCCTGCCAGGTGGGTTTTTTTATGATTGATGTCATTTTTACCATGATTCATGAAAGAGTCAAATAAAGCTAACCTGTTGATTTATAGCGTAAGTTCCGAATACTGCGCCAACTTATTCCGAATACTGCGCCAACTTATTCCGAATACTGCGCCAACTTATTCCGAATACTGCGCCATTGCTATAGCGCTAAAAAGGATGCTTTTAAGAGAGTTTTGCAATAAAAGAAGATTGTTTATGCGGAATTTATATACAATTGACATTATATCTAATGTTTTTTTTATTACGATAACCCAAAAAGTTCCGAATACTGCGCCATATTAGGTGTTTGTAAACCGAACAAATACTCCGCTAAGTTTTTTTAGAAAGGATATTTTCCATGGTAAGTCTCTATAGCCTGATATTTCATGCTTGAAACGATTTTTTCCCCAACTATTAGCACAAAGCTTTTGAAGATCTTCCAAAGCAACCTCCCAAGACGGTTCGTTAACGATGTTAACAGCAACAAGTTCTAATAAACGCTTCTTAATACCAGCGCTCTCTCTAATAAGTTGGGGGTTAATTTTCATAAGCGAATCATTCTTTCTGATAGAGTTTAACAGCCGTTCGTCAAAGGTTAGCTTTACTTTATCCGTACCATTTTTGGTTTCTAAATACTCATATTTTATAATAGTAAATCCTTGAACTCGCTTTTTTGATTCGTTTCCGAAGATGTTAGTTTTGTAGGTGGTACTTGCTAACCTGTCAAGCGCTTCTCTGAACCACCGAATATTTTCTCCAGACTTGGGATTTCTATTTAAAGTCTTTAAACATTCATATACAGAGAATGTGAGGTGGTCTAATAGTATTCCAGTGGCATCTGAAATTTCCGACAACTTAGATAATCCGTATCGAACAATGTCGAAATCCCATATTTTAGCCATGCCATAAGTGTTATTTGCCGTAACTTGAAGGGAGTAACCATCTTCCGAATGATATTCAATCGGATCAATTCTCTTGCGTTTTGACGTTGAGCAGAATGGAAATTTCATCAAATTTTCTTCGTTTTTATAATCATCAAATGTAATTGCCTTGCCTGACATTTCAAGGGCAAGCTGCTCCTTTATTGTAAGTACATTGTCCATATTTAACCTCGCTTTTCCTTAGTCTACATTAGATTCAGCAGTATAACAATATATATACCAGAAAACCAGTTTTTGTAAAATACAAATATACATAACATGTGAATAACATTTTTACGAAATTCGTAATATACGTAATTATGGGTTTTCTTTATTCGTATTTTACGAAAAAGCAGCATTACAATAATTGTAAATATGTATTTTTGTACTAAACAATAGTTGTGTTTTCGTAAAATACGTATATAGTTAATTCCGAAGCCGCAGGAAAAGGCATTTTGTAATTTTGTAATTTTGTAATTTTGTAATTTACATTATTTGTAAAATACATGGTTATACGTTTTATGGAGCTAAGCTAATGGGAAAATCCGTTTCAGTAACCAATCAAAAAGGGGGGGTAGGCAAAACGACAACAGCAGTTAATCTGTCTATCGCTTTTTCAGTCACGTATAAAAGTAAGCCAGTTCTTCTGATTGATCTTGATCCACAGGGGCACGCGACTAAATCGCTAAGAGACGGTGATAAGTTAAATATTACTGCCGAGAGCTTCAACCTATTTAAGGATCAGCATGTCACGCCGATGCAGGTTAGAGATAACCTCTTTCTTATTGGGGCAAACAAAAAACTTGATGGGGTCAGGGCGCTTCCAAATACATCGATGTTTGATTTTGTTGAGCAGGTTGAGCAATATAAGAAAGAGGGCTACACCATAATTATTGACACCAACCCAATGAATCAGTTTTTACAAGTCAGTGCAGGTTTAGTGAGCGAAGGGGCGTTGATTGTTACAGAAGCAGAAATATTAAGTTTTGATAGCATGAAAGATGTACAAGAGGACATTACTAAGATCAAAAAACAAAATGCTACTTTAGAGGTAATTGGATATGTAATTAATAAAATAAAGAATCGCAAGGTGTCAAGGTGTTTAAAAAACGCACTAATAGCGTCCTTTAAGAAAAGCAACGATCCATTCATTGTTGAAATTCCTGATAGAGTAGTTGTTTCGGATAGCTATACTAAATGGCAGCCAGTTTGCGAATACGCGCCTAAAAACGACGTGACAAAATTATATTTTCAATTGGCGGAAAAAGTACACAATAAATTATACGTGAAATCAAATGAAGCAATTGCAGAGGTAATGGAATGAAAAAAGACTATACCGAGGTAGCAAATGCCTTGATGAAGGATGTGCTTGGCAATGATGATGAAGCATTAAAGCAAGAGCTCGTACTTGACAAGGCAGTAGTACCAACACAGCTTAAAGAAAAAGATGTGTCATCCGTTGAAAAAGAGATGGCCAAAGCCAAAGACAAGCAAAGGACGGGGAAAGGGATTGAGAAAGCACCCTCTGTAAAACACAAAATTACGGAAAACGTAAAACCAGAAAAACAGAAAATAGTTCCATTGCCTCGCTATGAAATACGGCCAGATATTGCGCTTGACGATAGATTTAGAAAATATAGATTTGAAACGCGAAACAAAACTAATGAAACCCTAGTGGCTGCTCTTGACTTTTTTTTGAGCCGAAAAGAGTATTGATTGCTTGGATAGTATTGATGAAAAGTGTCCTGTGCTCGATGGCCATTATATTTTTTAGTGGGCTTTAAATGATCGGTAGTGTACCTACATCATGGCTATGGATATAGCGACCCCCATGGTTAGACAAGCACAAAAAAAGCAGTTAGTTCAAGCTTACTTTAAGGGGGGGGATAAAGATATGATAGATGAATTTGAAAAAAATAGAAGAGCTAGCTGAATGAAAAAGAGGGCACTAATGTAATGAATCATCCCATCACTACATTAGTGTCATATATCTAGTACGATAGCATGTTTTGAACAATATTTTTAGAATAATGGCTCGCTATTTTTTCTATAAATGCCTGGAAGTCAACATGTGCTTTATGGTCAGCACGATCTGAAATAGCCCGAATAACGACGAAAGGCACTTTATGATCGTAACAGGTTTGTGCAACCGCAGCCCCTTCCATTTCTACAGCAACTGTTTTGGGCTTTTTCTTGATAATATCTTTGGTTTGATCGATGTTAGAGATAAATTTGTCACCGCTAGCTATTGTGCCAACAACACATTTACTATGAGAACTAATACCTAGTTTTTCAAAGGTTTCAATAGAAGCCTTATCCTTCGTTTTTGATAGAACTTTCGTAGCAGATAATTTGGCTTTTTTAATTAAGGCAGAGTCTGCGCTGAAAAAAGTTATGCCGGTTAACGGAATTTCATGTTCTGGAAATAGTGGGTAAGCGTTCATATCATGTTGATATAATTTATCGGATATAACAATATCTCCTACATTAAGGTCTTTTGACACTGCTCCAGCAACGCCAGTAAAAATAAGCTGGTCAATTTTAAATTTTGTAATTAATGTTGTTGCTGCGGTGGCTGCTGCGACTTTGCCGTAACGAGAAAAAACAAGAATAACCTCATGCTTATCAATTTTTCCACAATGGTATGTTCTACTTCCATATTTCAGCGTGGAGACATCCGTCATTAGTTTCTTGAGGATTAGGTCTACTTCCTCTGTCATCGCTCCCATGATACCTATTTTCATTTTGCCTCTCCTTTGTTATTAAAGCTGAAGTTAAAAAATAATTATTTTCAAAGTTTCTGAGTATAGCACGTAGTGTTTAGCAAACATATATATTTTTATTTTTCCCCTTTATCAAAAAACCGAAAAGGATTATAGGAAATTCCGTAATCATATACGTCAATTCCTTCACTACGCTTTAAAAATCCGACGAATTTTTGTGCAGGGTATACAAAAAGACACGCATATATTATTTCTAATACATAGGCGTTTATAAAGACATGCATAGACGCCTTAAATTGAATAAAAGGAACAAATGCAATTAGCACAGTGATCAAAATAAGAAGAAACTCCGAAATACAAGTTGATATGATGCTTCGTACCCAGAATATGTTTCCTTTAGCTAAGATTTTCCATTTTGAAATAAAGAATATATTTAAAAGACCGGCTACAGCATTTGATATAATACCCCCACAAACAAACAACCACATATTTCCGAGAACATGCGTATATTCGTTTTGGTGTTGCCCGATGTTCATGGAGCCGGTATGAATTACTATGGTAATTAATAACGCGAATAAGCCTTCGCAAGCAAGTCCATACCAAACCATTTTCATTGCCACATCCCACCCATAGACTTCGCAAACAACGTCTCCTATGAGGTACGTTATTGGAAATAAAAGAGTTGCTCCTGATTCAACGTAACCAAAAAAATAAGCGAATTTAAAAGCGACAACATCGGCTGCCACGCTTACCGTAACATAAATCATGGTTAATAAGAGAATGTATTTAGAGTTCAGCTTGAGCGGTTTATTGTTAGGTATCATTTTATTCATCCTCTTTATCATGAAACATTTTCTGAAGAATGGAATTATATTTTTTGCGCGCTTCAGATAATGATTCTGTATTTTTCAATAAAATATCGCCAGCAGATAGGAAGCCAAGTTTTATACAGTCTGTTGGATGAAATTTTTCGACAAGCATTGCGTCTTCGATCAGCTCGTTTAATGGAAGTCTCTGTATGTTCAATTTAGTTACTGCCTGGAAAGAAACCAAGCTTTTTTCTTTTATTGCCAGCTCATTTTGAATTTTTATTATTTTACAAGGGTATCTATTCCTTATGCTCTCGACAGAGTAGTAAAGTTTATTTTTAAGCGCATTGAGTGCTTTCTTCATGTTCATACCTCGGGATTTTTTAGGGAAAAAGAACAGTTAGTGACTAACCCTATAATTTTCATATCTTTAGAAAAAGGGGTTGTGGTATATATTTCATTGTTAGTCGAGACTAAAATAGCGCTGCCATTGTGGATGGAAAATTTCCGTACAATCATTGCGTTAAATTGCCGAAGAAAGATTAAAACAATGTCATTTTCAACTGGGATAGCACCATCTTCAAGAAGCTCTATAAATACCAACGCACGATGTGGAATTGTTGGTTGCATCGATTCGTCAGGCATAAGCATAGCAAAAAAGGTCTCTTTTTTTGTTTTATAAGGGAGCCATGCGTCTGCCTCTATAGCTTCCAATTTTAAACCATTTGCTAGCTTTAATGTTTCAGTGATGTTAAGTAAAGGGACTAGCTGGTATTCTAGCAGTATTTTTTTTTTCGGATCATCTGCTACGAACATAGCCCCTTTTCCGGTCGCTAGCCATCGTGTATTAAGCCCAAGGGCGACAGCGATTTCAAATGTAAACCGTGACGATTGCGTGCTTCCGTTGCACAGAAATTGTATAACTTGTGGCTTAACACTTATAGCTCGAGCTAAATCTGCTTTTTTAGTTTTCGTGAGCTCGAGTATATAAACTAATCGCTCAGAGAGATTGTCGAGATGTGTGAGGGTATTTTTCATTGTTTCATTGTATAGATATTTTTAAGCAGAACCAAGAAAAAAGCTAAAAATTCAATAGGTTATAAAAATATTTTTATTTTTGTAAAAAACACTTGTTTTTTTATATGTGGCGATATACCATGGTTTTATAAAGAAAAGCGCAGACTGCAATCTGCGCTTTAAAGGCGAGGTAATAAGCTTTCTCGGAGCCATTTCCTCAAATCGAAATATAACAAAAAAAAGCGTATTTGAGAATTCAAAATGCTTATTACCTCATGATTTGTGCATGAGGGTCTAAAAAACACCCCTTGCGTCTAAATAATGCACGCCTTAATGAAGGTGAGCAGGGGGTATAAGCTATGCCAAACAAGACAGAAAATGCGCTACTATCAGAAGCACTGCTCACATCACAGCGCTGTATTCCGTACATTCCCTCGCTCAAGCTGGTTTTTCTATCCGTTATTGCCGTCTTGATTTTCCAACAGCTAGAGTATTGGTTTTCTCTTTACGCCGATGGTTTTTACAAATTTCTTGCTCCCTGTGACCACGCGATGTACCGCACTGGAGATTCTTGGACAGAAGAGCTGGTATTGAGTCTGTATGAGTTCCGCAGCGGCTTTGACAAGCTCGGTGTTCGTTACAAATCAAAAGAAGAATTACAAAAACAAGTTCAAAATCAGACCGATATTTTTCAGGGCAAGTACTATTATTCCGTCGTAGATATCAAACAAGGGCTGACGTATTACCGTCGCAATGACGAGAAGATATCTAGCATGTTAAAGGGTCTGTTTTTGAGCAATATAGAGAAAAAACGCACGCAACGCATTGAAAAATATAGGGATGTAGAAACTGAATCCCTAGGAATGAAGAAACTGCATTCCCAGGGATTAAGAAACTCAATTCCTAGGAATGAAGAAAGTGAATTCCCTATTAAAGAAGCAGAGAGTACACAGAGAGTACCAGAGAAAACAGCAGCAAGTGTGAGCGATCAAAATCCAAGCGACGTATCTTCTGATTTACAATCTTTTGCTGCTGCCTCTTTTGAGGATCAAAACACAAGAAAAAAAGACAAGCGGGCGCTAGCAAGCAAAATGATCGGTGAGAGCATCACCCCACAACAAACATCGGAGATCCAGCATTTTGTTGACAAGTTGAAGCTCAGTGAGAAAGCGGGCACAGATCTGATGCAAGCGATTAGCCAGGCGATGCTTGATACGAATCAATTCAAATCGACAGGCCAAGATTTTCAGTTTAAGTTCAACACGATCAAAAAACTCTACATCAATGGCGGCTGGGTGCCCCACTTAGATTATGCAATTCATTCGCAATCAGAAAGTAAACGCCAGGAAGGAAAAGCGCGTCAGAGCTTGAAGCTCAAGTATCAAAGCCTTGTGAACGACAACGTGGCATTAACAAAGCTAATAGAAGCGAGCCAAGATTCAAAGAGCTGTGTTCGATTGCAGCAAACGCAGAGTAAAAACGATGAACAATTAAGGGTGCTTTTAGAGGTCATCCGATCAACCGATACTCAAAACAACAGAAGGAGCGAAACATGCTTGCTATAGCCATTGAGAAAGGAAATTGTGTGCTGGTATTTGAAAGCGACAAATTACAACACATGGTTGAAGTCCTTGAGTGTAATGAAAAGCGAATATTGCTTGGTTTTTCATCGACAGATCAAGATCAAACAAAAATCATTTGCGCCGATCAATTTCCTAACCGTTATTTTCACCGACACCCTGATCAACAGGCGCAACAGAAACAACGATTGATTGATGTCTTTTTAGAAAAAAAACCGAAAGCGGCTAACGTCGCCAAACAACCAGCGAGGTAATGATTATGTGGACACAAGCAAGTCAACAACAAGTGAATGCCTTAAAGCGCAATGATCCCTGGGTATCATTTAAACTCGGCCTGACCTTTTTGTTAGAAGGCCGCAACAACATGGGTAGGTCGTTGCTTGAGAAATCAGCAAAAGACGGCAGCGATGCCGCGAGCCAAGTATTAGAAGTGTTTCAGTCTTGGAAACGAAAGTAATGAATGCCACCGCCACCCTGACGACAAGTCGAGGCAATAACAATGGCGACAACAAATGCCAAGGCTTGTCACTTTTAAATGCGAGGGTAAAGCGAGGAGGGATGTAAGGTTTATCGATCTGAGAGGTAGAAAGGTTTTTTTAACTGTGGCAAGTGCGCCTTTCGTTCTGATCAGATCGATATGTAAGAACACGACTGCCACCCGTGACAAGGAAAAAAATGGCTGGATGAGTGGTTCGCCAGGACATTTTAGAAGAAAGCACAAGGCTTTCTTCATCACAATAAAAAGAGCCACACATTAATGCCCTCTTAACCGAGAGCGTTAGTTTGAATTGACAATGGAGACGAGGTTAGAACGTGTGAGATTATTTAAAAAAGAACCAAAAAAAATACAGTCACAAGAGCCACAAGTTATTTCTATGAGGGATGTTTTTGTTAAGTATATAGAGCTCAATGATATGAGAGAACTGTTAGAAAAATTAACAGACGCTAAACTAACACAAGGTTTTAAGGCTATCGATGAAGCAATTAGTGACGTGAGAGCGCGAGTAGGGCGCTTATATTTATCTATATTTGGCTCACCACCTCAAGATAAACATTATTTTCAGGAGACAAGGTTAGAAACAAATAAGTATCGTTTTCCTGATACCCATTCATGCAGTGATGAGCTTGTATCAGAAAGAAGGTGCGTGCGATCAAGTTCCTTTTAGGAAATAGAAAGACCATGATTTTTATAACGGAAACCAGATGAAAGCTATAGAACGATCAAAGGAAATGTTATGAGTGTTTTGAAAAAAATAGGATCGTTTATAGGTTCTGTCGCATGTTTTACACTCGGCACAAAGGTAATGAAGAAACAAGTAAAATACTTGAATGACGACATGAATCATTTTAAAGAAGACTTTAAGTCAATCAAGCTTAATAATAAAACGGGGAATCGCCACGTGGATGAGTGGGATAGCTTTATATTAACGCATAATATCTCGACCAAAAAATTAAAAACACAATATAAAATAAAAAGAAGAATGAGCTTTTTACTATTATTTATCATGTTCTTAAGTTTGTGCTTTATATTAATCGCAAGTGAGTATAAAGCGGGGTTGGCAGGTTTACTCATATCAGGACTATTTTATTTTGTTGGTGTTTTTCGGCTTTATCAAGTCCGACACAAAACCTTATGTAAAATACGTGTCTTCCTACACGACGTAAAAGGGACATTAAAAGAAGTATTACCACTAAATTTACCAGAAGATTGGAGTGCGATTAATAACAGTGAAGAATATAACGAGGTGCTTCAATGAGTTACAACGGAATTATTGATAACATCGCGCATTCTGGTAGTACGCAATTATTAGCAAAATTATTTGGCGGCAACGTTTATAATATTTTTGGTGGCGGTAATTTTCATGGCCCACAAGAAACGATGCTAACTATTTTTGGCTCTTTATTAGAGCCAGCGGTGCTTTGGATGTATGTTGCTTTAGTGGTTTATGTTGTTCTCGCGGGCTTGGTTAATAAAGGACAGTCGGGTGAATTCATGTTGAAATCTTGGAATGGCTTTTGGCCTTGGGTTCGTATGATCTTTGGATTAACCGCGGTTGCACCTTCTTTTGCAATGAAGAATCTAGTGACGATTCAAATGTTGGTGCTAGCGGTGGCATTGATAGCATCAAGTGTTGCTGATTTAACCTGGCGAAACGTGTTAGATCAATCGGCGAAATACGGATTAAGCACACAACATGTATTAGCACCTAGCATTGATCCATCGAAAACAGATGCTTACTTAAATGATGCATTTCAATACAGTACTTGTGTGGCTAATAAAATTAAATATGATAATACTAACCCTGCACTAACGCTCAATAACTTTGATCCTATTCACCCAGATATCACAGCAGAAGGTGAGGCGATTAGTAAGCAATGTGGCGGACAAAAATTCCTAACCTTTTTAAAACAAGCAAGATCAGAGGTTGCGCCTAACCCACCAGATTTAACGTCACAACCTGGTACTGATTTAATTAGTAGTGATGTCCTTGCAAAGTTCAATCAATACCAAAGCAAACAATTTAATTACCTTGGTAATCAGACGGTTTTACAATTTATTCAAAATAATGTTTGGCCTTTTTATGTCAACAATATGGCGCAATTAAGCCAATCGGCTGTACCTGATGCACTAGCCGTACAGTGGCAAGGTATTTTAACGGATTTTCACCTTACGTTAAAAAATAAGATACAAAGCGCGATTCTTGCAGATAAAGGTATGACGGTTGATGTGTTTACTAGTCAAGTCAGTCATTATGGTTGGATTTCTGCGGCCAATTATTACCGCCAGTTAGCACAAGAACAGCAAATCATTAATAGTCAAATAACAAGTGGACTAGAGAGTTCACCTAATTACGTCAATATGGATCAACAAAAAGATCTTACTACGGCGGGTAGCATGACAAAATTTCATGTTTATCGCGCAAAATCTTGGCTGAGTAAAGTTGAAGGCTCCATTGAATCAGGTGCAACGAAATACGTTCTTAATCCATTAGGTATCAATTTCCTTAAGATGGGAAATAGTACCGATCCTATTTTAGCGATGACTAATTTTGGACAAAAGTTAGAAGGCACCGCCGAAGTGTTGGTTGTTGCTCGCCAAGTACCGAAACTATTTAGCTGGATACCGGTAGTGGGCAACAAACTCAGCAATGTTTTTTCGGGTGGTGTTATGGATACATTGGTATTAATTCTGATTGCAGCAGGTTTGGTTTTAGGCGTTATTTTGCCTAATTTACCCTGGATCATTTTTATGTTCGCCATTATCTCCTGGCTTGTTTATGTCGCTGAAATGTTTATTGCAGCACCTTTTTGGGTGGTGGCAAACGCCTTACCAGAGGGCGGTACGATATTAAGTAATGTTGCAAAAAAAGGGTTTAATAATGTGTTGTTTATTGCACTTTTTCCAACGTTAGCGATTGGAGGGTTGATTGCTTCATTAAGTATTAGCTGGATAGGCATTAGTTTGTTGAACCATTATGCCTATCTAGCGTTTAAAGGATTAGAAGGGTGGAATATGCCATTTGATGTTGTGGGGATTATTCTTATTTATGTGCCTTTAGCCTGGGCCATTATGTTTAATAGTTTAAGTCTTATTCAGATATTGCCAAGAAAAATTTTGAACTGGATATCGCTGAGCCAACCAGGGATGAATCAATTTGATAGCGCTCACAATGATGCAAGTAGCACGATCATGGGCGCAGTAGGCGTGTCGGGTATCGTAGGTCGAGGAGCGGAAAGTTTAGGCAATTGGGAAAAGTCACGCGCATTAAAACATAGTGATGATGCACGAGATCGTTCATTACGAAGCAAGGCGACATCAGATGATAACGAATAAAGGTTGAGGGAAAAGTTCATGAGTAAGACGAAGAAAACACAAGAGAGTAAAGACGATTTGAATGATTTAGAGCTTCATATTCTAACTTCAAGAGAGCGATTAAAAGCAGTGATTCAATCCCATACGGCATTGATTAAAATAGCGGTGATGCTTACGTATATAACAGCGGCACTTGTTACTATCTCGCTTATTTTTGTCGTAAAAATGGAGCCTAAAAACCAGTATTTTGCCAGTAGCAATGATGGAAGAATTGTGAAGTTAGTACCGATGAATCGACCGCTTATGTCGTTACAAGGTGTTGAGAATTTTGCAGCAAAAGCTATTAGCAATACATTTACATTTGATTACGCTAATTACCAGAAGCAGATGACGGCCAATGCCAATAGTTTTACCAATACGGCGTTTTCGGATATTAAAAAAGCACTGCAAGGCAATGATGGCATTATCTCAGAGACATTGAAAAATAATTGGGTGGTGACTGCAAATGTGATGGCAGCCCCGCAAGTCGTGAAACAAGGTGAAATAGGCAAGACAGGTATTTATGGTTGGCGGCTTATTTATCCGGTGACGATGACTTTTCAAAACGAACATGATACACGATCTTCACGTTATACTGTTGATGTCGTTGTTGTAAGAGTTAATCAAAAAAATCACCCGCGAGGGGTTGCCATTCAAAAATTAACCTTAACTCCTTATAGGTATTAATATGATGAAAACAATGACATTAACGAATATCCTTTTTATCAGCATGTTATTTAGCCCGCTTGCTTTGGCCAATCATGCCAATGGACAACAATCGCAGGGGAATCAAACACAAGATCAAGTGGTTAATCGGGTGCTACCTAATTCACCTGGCCAGATCAGAGAGTTACGAGCGCGAAATCAAGCGATCCAAAAAGCCATGCAATCTTCGCCCATTAATCCCTCTCAGATTGCTAGTACTGTGCGTAATATCAATTTAACGGACAGTGCGCCACCGCCTTTATTGCATTTAGTGAAAGGGTATACGACCAATATTTCATTTGTGGGCGCTAATGGTCGATCGTGGCCTATTGTGAGTTTTGTACCTGGTGGTTCAGCTATTGCGGGGGATCAATCATCAAAAGATGACCCTTATAATAGCTCACTGATCGTTAAAAAAGCCTGGGTATCTAGCAATGTGACATATTACTTAAAAGGTCGTGTGCGTCCCATTACGCTTTATGTTTATACTTCTACCAATACAGCTCGTGGCTTGGATGGTAATGTGACGGTGAAGTTAGATGGTATACCTCCTGGTACATCACCTTTACCTGTTCAAAATGTTACTGCTGTAAGTAATGCATTGCTTAACGCGTTAGATCATGCACCCGGTAGCAATTGGACACAAGTTAAATTAAATAATACTAATATACCGGTAGGTATTCATTACTGGATTTCCCCAAACCATAAGCAAGCGATTGTTCGTCTTTCATCAGGTACGTTAGTGATGCCGTCATGGGGATCACAAGCATCTAGTCCTGATAACACCATGACCGCGTATGAATTTAATTACGTGCCTTTGATGTTATGGGTAGATAGCGATGGCGGACAAAGTTTTCAGGTACGCGTTAATGATGCAACAAGCTTAATTGCTGGCGGTAATCCTATTATGCACGTTAATAACGTATCTTCACTATCAAATCGTAGCCTAAAAGTAATGAGGAGTATGCGTTATGAAAAATAAGCAATGGACCATTGTATTGCTAGCATTATCGATAAGCTCAGTGAGCTTTGCAGGTAATGATAAAAACAAACCGGTGAATATTAATATTAATCCCTCTGTTGCTCATCATGTATCAACGCATGGTCATGACACAAGGTTAGAAGGTTTACGGGATCAGGCGATGAGTCAAGCAGAGAAGCACGCCAAAGCCAAGGATCAGAGTTATGTGGCAGCGGCCCCCGATCCTAATAATCCTAATTATTGGAAGGAAAAAAACACGGAAAACGATGCTTCCGCCTCTGTTCAAGCCACGCAGCGTACGTTACTTGATGAACAGCAACTACAAAGGCAAACCGTAGGATTAGAAAAAATACTGTCTCAGCTAAATAGAAGTGGATCAAAAGTAAAGTTTACAAGTATTCGTTTTAACACAAAGAAAGTTAAAACATCCAGTGACAATGGCCTAGGGAAACATCAGGGGAATCTTGAAAAATCTGCGATTGCGCTGCCAGGCACACTTTGGTACGCCACGTTATCGCTCGGCGCAGACAGTTATACCCCTGGGCCTGTTACGGCAACGATACAGGAAGGCCCATTAGCGGGTGCAAAAGCACTAGGGACATTTCAAGTAGCGCCCGATGGCGAGCATATTATTTTAACATTTCATGTGCTTTCTTTTCATGGGCGCACCTACCCTGTTTCTGCGGTGGCTGTTGATCCTCATACTAAAATTTCAGCGATCACCGGCGATATAGATCACCATATTTTGGCGAGATATATTTTGCCAGGCGCTGCTAATTTTCTTGAAAAAGTCTCTCAAGCGCTAACAAGCCAAGAGGGAAGTGTGGTGACAAATCCTGCGTCAACGGTTATCACCGGCCCATCACTAAGTACGGCACAATTAGGCTTGATTGGGATGGGTGGTGCAACACAATCTTTTGCTAAAGCAACCAACCCAACAGGCGTATTACGCTTGCCTGAAGTCAAAATTGCTGTAGGCCAAAGTATAGGCTTTTTATTAACAAAACCGATCAGTTAAGTGGAGAAATAACGATGAGTCAACCAAAACAATCTAAAAATACCTCAGCCCTGGATGCTGTTGAAAAAACGCTGGATCAGACATCCGAAGAGGCAGCAATATCGAATGATGAAACTGAAGTGGAGCATGGAGATCAAGAAAATCAAGAGAGCGGAGATTCAGCTTCTAATACTAGCAAGAAGTCTAAGCAAGGCAGACTATCAGCTATCATTGGTTTGCTTGCTAAGGTTAAGCAAATACCGCTTAAATCAATGTTTAAAAAATGCCATTTACAAGATGATAAAAAAGACAAATTAAAAAAGTTTGCTACATCGAATGTAGGTATCACGGTTATTGTTCTTTTTATTATTGTTCTTACCTTTAGTATCAGTGCGCTTGTTCATCATCATTCAGGCAAGTCATCATCGACAAGACAAGGCGACTGGAGTACGTCTGTTTCAGAGGTTCAAACAAATAAGTTATCAAGGAGAAGCACCTCATTAACTGAAGCTCGTCGATATGCAAGGGAAAAAGCCAGGATACAACGTATGAAAAAGCCCGCCACGATTGGCCAGGTGGCGTTGATGATGAAAAAACTAGGCGTTGTTAGCGATCAAATGAAACGATTGAACCAACGCATGATGGTGATTAGTGAGCAACTGACGCATCATTCAAAACACCATGTAATTAATAAGCAATATCGTATTCTTGGCTGGCGTCTTGATCAAGATACCAATCAGTGGGTCACGGACATTGAATATAATGGTCAAGTTAAAGCTTATTACTCAGGACAACACTTTGGGCGATGGACGATTCGTTCTGTTACCGCTAATGGTGTAAAAATAAAATAGAGGATAGATGATGCTTAAACGAATGGGATGGGTATTACTATTGATGATAGAAGCAACACAAGCTTTTGCTGGTGATGCTTTTTCCACTGGGTGGGGTCGCGCGCTTAACACCAGTCCGGTAGGGATGCTTTTTTTTGTTTTTTTAGAAGTACTCGGTATATGGACATGCCTTAAAAGTTTGAGATTGTTGTATCAATTTTACAATCACAAGCAAAATAAATATGGTTGGTGGACATGCCTTACTATATTTTTTACCGGTTGTCTTTTGTATTTTTCGCACGGGACAATCAATGTTATTTACAATTCGTTTTAAATGAGTTCATACCACAACAGGAGAAATATGATGAAAATGAAAAAACTACTTGCAACACCTAACCGTGTAATCTGCTTTATTAATAAGAAATGGTTCCAATTAGGTGTGGCAACCGCCGGTTTATTTTGCTCAACGCTAGGTTTGGCGGATACACCAACCCTTGGTGGTGGTGGCCTTGGCACTGTTATGCAAAAAGTTCAAGGAGAAGGGACATCAGCTATTAATTTACTTTGGACGCTTTCACAAGCTGTCGGTATTGGAATAGCTCTTTTTGCTTTGATGTCTTGGAAGAAAGCATCTCACCCCGAATATCATGGAAAACTTACACATGGCGCGTGTATTGCCATGCTTTTCATAGGGTCGGCCTGTTTTTTCTTGCCAACCTTGATGGGCGTTGGCGCATCAACTTTTTTAAGCTAATGGATATATATAGGAGTAATAATGCATGAGCTTATTTGAGTCTGCCGCTACCTCTGTGATTAATGCTGTTGATCGTATAATTATGCGATATAGCTCGCTGATGAAAGGACGTATGGTTGACTATTGTCAATTTGATACGCCGCTCAATCAACACATTATGGTGACGCACGGTCGTTCGCTTGTTTCATTTATTGATGTTAAGGGCGTTTTTACGTTGCAGGGTGATGAAGAATTCATTGAAGCTATCCAGGAGTTAGAATTATTATTCAATGGATTATTAGCATCATCTAAGCATTCTTTACATTGGGTTTTTAGTCGCTCACCAAGCCAAACGAAATCTGATCTTGCTCGTTTGTTTGAGCCATTAAAGCGCGCGGCAAAGCATCAAGGTTTTGATGAAGCGCTTGTTAACAAGCTTTTTGAGGATAGGTTGAGCGTATTAAATCAATATGTTGTATCAGAAAGCTGTTTATTGGCATTGACGACACATCCTGAGGCTTTAGGCAGTATCGAAAGAAAAGCGCAACAGAAGGATCGCGCCAGTGATAAAAAAGCAAAAGCATTCAATAAAAATAAACTACCTTTTAAATTTGGTGAATATGCCCAAACAGGTGTGACCAGCCTTAGTCGATTGCAGATCGTACATGAAGCATCAACTCAAACCTTGCTTAATAAATTATGCGGTAAATCATTGGGCTTATGCGCAGAACTCATGGACTGTCATGGAGCAGTGAGAGATATTCGTTTATTAACGGCGCCGAATGAAACACATGAGCAGTGGCGACCTGTTTTACCGGGTGATCCGGTACCGTATCGTGAAAAATCTTGGGTAGCGACAGAACGAGATAATGAGTTTTATCCGGTGATCGGTTCTCAGATTTTTAAACGATCGGCTGAAACACGAGGCGATCTCGTGAAGATAGGCGATTATTATGAAGCGAGTACCATGATTGAACTATCCCCGCAAGAACCACAACGTTTTGATGAGTTGTTTAAAGTGCTACCTAAGCATATTGATTGGAGGTATAGCTTAAATATTATTGGCGGCGATAAAAAATTTTCTGGAAAAATAAAATCACGCCGCAATATGGCACAAATATTTAGAGTAACGAATAGCGGACATAATGAACCCATCATTAGCGCGTGCAATAACTTACTGGCGATCAGAGATAAGGGTGAGTTGTTAGGTGGCGTTAGAATTCAATTAACGGTACGAGGAAAAACAGAAGCTGAAACCACGCAACATATTCATCTTTGTGCGCGATTAATGCAAGCGTGGGGTAATTGTGATACAACGTTTGAACGGGGTGATCCATTAGATGCGATTATTTCAAGTTTGCCTGGCATGGATACTAGAGATACAGGCACCACCTTGATTCAGCCCATTCGAGAAAGCGCATTACTTTGTCCCATCACTCGCCCAGTTAGTCCTTGGCAAGCATTCGGGATTAATTTTTATCGTACTATGGAAGGTAAACTTTTTCCTGTGCAGTCTTGTAGTTCGGAGCAGCAAACTTGGATTAATTTAATTTATGCTCCACCAGGAAGCGGTAAGTCCGTATTAATGAATTCACAAAATTTAAATTTAAATATGATGCCTGGATTAACACGCTTGCCTCGTATTAATATTTTAGATATAGGGCCATCAAGTCTAGGGCTTATTCAGTTACTGCAAGAGCTTTTACCTGGTGATCGTAAAGGTGAAGCTGTTTATAAAGCACTTAAACAAAATAAGGCATCAAGCATTAACCCTTTTGATACAGTGCTTGGTATGCGTTTTCCTCATGCTTCAAAGATTAACTTTATTAAATCTTTTTTGCTTTTACTTTTTACTGAAGATGGTCAAACGAGTATCCGAAAGGGTGTAGGCGAGCTTGTGACCATGCTTATTTTGGAAACGTACAAAACATTTAGCGATGAATATTCGCCAAAACCCTACGTTCCACATATTGAAATAGAAGTTGATCAGATTATTGAAGCTAACCCTGATTGGTTTTATCAAGATCAGGCAATCAACAAAAAACAGCGCAACCCATTAACTTGGTGGAAAGTTGTTGATAGTTTAGCGGAACATGGATTATGGCGTGAGGCAAGTTTAGCGCAACGACAGGCTGTGCCGCTATTAATGGATTTAACGGGCATACTTCATACTAATCAATCTATCAAAGATATTTTTGTCAAAACAAAAAACGAGGAAGAAACAAGCCATCATCTTGTAAAAATGATTAGAAGTGCGATCAATGATTACGTGATTCTTTCCCACCCTACACAGTTTAATGTGGGTGAGGCGCGTGTTGTCTCGTTGGATTTGGCGGATGTTACCGGAGCAGGATCAAAATATACCCTAAAAAAATCGGGACTTATGTACATGTTAGGAAGAGAAGTGATGTTGGGCAATCTTTATTTTAATGAAGACGACGTTAAAGCGTTGCCTGAACCTTATAAAAGTTACCATCAACGCAGAATTAATCAAGAGTTAGGTGATGTTAAACGAGTTTGTTTTGATGAATTTCATCGAACCTCTAAATTAGAGGCGGTGCAATTACAGGTAGAACAAGATATGCGCGAAGCAAGAAAATATAAAGTTGAGATTACTTTAGCAAGCCAGCGACATAAAGACTTTAGTGAGGCGATGGTTGAGCTAGCGAGCAATATCTACATTTGCAACAGCGCTTCAGGAAAAATACTGGATGATATTTGTAAGACGTTTGACCTTAATCCATCTCAACGCAAAGCACTCCAATATGAGGTACATGGTGCCGGTTCAGAGGGCGCAACATTTATGTTGAAGTGTAAAACTAAAAAAGGCGAGTTTGTTCAGGTTCTGGTAAACAGTTTAGGGCTTATTGAGCTTTGGGCGTTGAGTTCAACGGCTGAAGACGCCTTAATTCGTAAGCAGCTTGTTAAAGTCATGCCGTATTTTCTAGCGCTATCTTACTTAGCTAAAACCTTCCCATCAGGGAGCTGTAAGAAATACATCACCGATAGGGCGATGGAAAGTGGACAAACAACAGAGATTATCATTGATGAAGTCGTTGAAAACATCATCAAACAACACAACAGGAGAATGAACTCATGCGATTAAAAAGAATAGCTTTTATAGCGATTATCCCTGCATTGCTCATGCTTAATGGGTGCGCTATTTTTCAGCACCCTAAGCCTAAAATAAAGTATGTGCATGTCGGCAACGATCCGTCCATGGTGGCGTTGAATAAAATTGCTGAAAAGTCCGAGCGTAGCACGCAAATGCTAGCACAAATTCAAAGGGCAAAAGCCGACTCTAGTATTACGCTACAAGGAGCGAGAAGTGCTGAATTAGCAGCAACGGCAACACCAGCAAGCTGGGGAAAGAAGCTTTCTATTAGTGGCAACTATCCTTACAACAAAATACTTGCCACGTTAGCGTCTCAAGCGAGTTATCAATATTATGAAGAAGGCAGACGGCCCGCTAATGTTCGTATCGTGACGGTTGATGCCCACTACCAAACGTTAAAACAAACTTTACTACAGGTCACAGCACAAATGCCCAAAAATGTCACGGTGGCGGTACATCCGAACACACGCTCGCTTGTTGTGGATTATGGAGATTAGAGCAATGAAGAAAACGATAGCCATTATATTAATTAGCTTAAGCGTTATGAGTTTACAGGCGTATGCTTCGGGTAATCCTTATAGTTTAACTCAAGCACTATCTCAGGTTGAGACCAGTGTCGAGCATCCGTCACAATCACAGATTAGCCCAGAACAAAGTATGCGAGATGAAGCGATTGGAAGAGTTGCCAAGGTTTATGGCGCTCAAAGCGGGCGCTATTATCGATGGAAGCAAATAGAAACCTTGCTTTATCAGCGCGCAGATTTACTTTCGAGAGTTTTTAATTTTGGATCGATGTATTTAGATAAAGGTTTGGTGCAACCGCCTGTATTAGATATGAGTAGTAATGTCACTCATATATCAGACAGCGGTCAGGTAAGAAGTTTGGTGGATAATGTTTATCGTGTTTTAATTCCTGCTAATTTTAAACCACGGCCCATGATGTGGCAGTCTTTTTTAATTCCAGACAGTTTATCTAAACCTGCCTTTCCACGCACTGCACTAATGCCACGCAATTCACACGAAAAACAATTGTGGCATCAGGATATCAAAAAAGGTTGGCCGCAAGGTGTTGAAGAGGCCAATGAAGAGTTTTCTGCAAGATTAACCAGTTTAAACAACGCGTATCAGGGCATGGTGCTTTATACCATGCTGGCTATGCGTGGTATGATAGCATCACCGCACATTGTCATGACGAATAAGGCCGTTAAAAAGGCATCTAATGGACAAACGATGGCAGTCGGTGTACATCGTCAAGTCATTGCCCGAAAAAGTTATTTTGTTGCAGAACCCAATCATTGGCGCCCTATTTATTACAGCCATCATTTTTCGTTGCATGGAGATTGAGGATGCATTTACCTAATCTATTACAAACGCGAAAAGATTTAGATCATGTGCTTATGACAGCAGTTAAAGCTGGAATGTCTGATATTCATTTAGGTGGCGAAGACTATATCAAGGCACGGCATCATGGCGAGATAAAAGCATTTAGCCCACGTGTTATTAGCTCGAATGAAGCGGAGAACATGTTGGTATCTGCTTACGATGAAAATATGAGTGCATTAAGTATGATAACAACAGGCGAAGATTTAGATTTTGCCTACGTTTGTAAAGAATGGGTTGATGATCAATTATTGAGGTTTCGAGTGAATGCCAGTAGCCGCTACCGTTATGGTAAGCTTAGCATTATCATCGTTTTTCGCGTGATTACTTCAGAGCCACCGAGCATTCATCAGTTTTCCACTGAAAAAGACATCGTAGAGACTATGACAGAAATGACTAAAGGACTAGCTATCGTCGTTGGACCAACGGGCAGCGGTAAATCAACGTTGCTCGCATCTATTATTCGCCATCGTTTAGAATCCCGTTCCGAAGTGGTGATTACCCATGAATCACCCATTGAGTATGTTTATGACGATATTGAAACCATGAGCGTTGTTAATCAGCGCGAAATTGGTCGGGCAGGTAATTATAAAACTTTTTATGAGGCGCTTGTTGGTGCATTACGCCAAGACCCTGACCTTATTCTTGTGGGTGAGGCACGCGATAAAGAAACGATTAATGCCGCTATTCATGGCGTTCAAACAGGCCATGCATTATTCACTACGATGCATACGACAGGTGTTGCACACACGATTAATCGCATGGTGAAAGAGTTTGAAGATAGTGAGCGCGAAGCTAAATTAATGGATATTATTGATTCTTTATCAATGATTGTTTATCAAAATCTTGTGCTGTCCACCAATGGAAAGCGCATAGCACTTCGTGAATATTTAGTGTTTGATGGTGAAATCAAAGACAGGTTAAGAGAATGCCCTGTTAAAGCTTTATTTACAGAAATCTATGCGGCGCTCATAGAAAAAGGGCAAACACTCTTAATGGATGCAGAGAAAAAATTAAAGGCTAAACAGATTGACAAAGTCACCTACACAAAAATAAAAAAACAATTTGAGGCAGATATTAGTAAAACAAAGGGTCAACCAAAGAGGAAAAGCAATGCCCATACCCAGCAGTGAAACATGGCGACAAGCGAATAAACCCATCAGAACTTTTTTTGGGCTGAATCCCTGGCTGCTATTGATTTTTTTAATAGCGTTGTTTGGCGCTAAATATGCTTTATGGACCTCCATTATTGTATCGACAACACTCACCTGCTTTTTTTCCGTCGTTGAATACAAGGGTGTACCTTCTATGATGGCCTTACGATGGGTAAGAACAAAATTAGCGGGAAGGAAGAAAAAATTATACCCCAAGAACACTAAACTTTAATGACTAACTAATAGGAGAAATAGGATGATGAAATTGCAGATGGTGAAAAAAACAATAGTCGCTATAGCTATGGCAAGTACCATGATGGCATCGCAAGCTTTTGCGGGCGCTAATCTTGCCATTGATCACGTGACGGTGAATCGTAAAGGAGAAACTTTCTCAACGATTTGTGCCAATACACGAGGTTTTTATTTTGAAATAGGTAAGCCAAAAGCCCATGAACACTTAACCGTTTATGGGTTTGGCGGTGAAATGCCGCTCAATATCATTGTCAAAGACCTCCTGTTTAATGGTTGGAAAGTGAAATACGGCAAAACGGTTAATATTCACGATAAAATTAAGTGGATGGGGCATAAGGCGTGGACAACGTGGCTTAAACAGCTTTCATTTGAACATAATTTTGCGGTCATTGTCGATTGGCAAACAAAGATGGTTTACATCAATCAGCTATAATTAGGATTTAGTATGAAAATGAGGTACATCAATAAACATCTTACAGGTGATATATTGTTATATCCGATGAAAGGTTTTTATTTACTCACTGCTCCGTCAAATCAATGTGATGATAATTACCATACGGCTTTTATGGGTGACAAGGAAGTTGCTTTATTAGGTAATCAGCTTCTATTAATGGTTCAGATTAATCATCAAGTGGCAAGCATTCTTCATCATCAAATGACCATTAAAAAAGAAGAGGGGACAACGCCTTTTCTATGTATTTCAACCCATGGCGACATTGAATCAGCGAGCTTATCTGACGTGTCATTTGCTCGTTATGAAGCTATAGATCAATTGAAGAACTATGTGACGAAAAAACAATGGGATGTTATCCAGAAAAAACGAGAGGAATTAAATCATGCTTAAAAGAAAACCAAAAAGGAAAAGAATGTCTAAATGGTTGGCAATCTTTCTTATCTCAATCAGTTTGTTATCTTTTTCCATGATACCAACGAATGCTTACGCTGTCGGTGATGCTGGAGTAATCGCTGTATTAACGACTATTTTTAATTGGGCCAAAGGTGCTATGATGCGAGAAATGCAGAAATTCCAACAAAGCCAAACCGATGAGCTAAAAAACAAAGCTGAGAATATTTTTGAAAAGAAATCGCACTGGGAAAGCTGGCCTGCCAGTTTGCGTGAGTTGGCTGTAGAGCAGGGTGTTAAATTAGAAGGTGAAAGCAATCAAATTTCTTATAAAAACGTTAAGGATTTTTTAAGTTATACGCAAGGTAAGGCTAGCGGGGTTGATGCTTCTAAGCATCCTGCTCAAGTTGTTGCATATTTTAATAAAAGATATAATTATGTTCAAAATATGAGCTCATCTTGCCAGTTAAATGCACCTCAACCGGTTGGAGATAGCAATAATAACTGTACGCCTGCACAGACACAATTTACTAATTACCTCATTACCGGCATTCACCCAATGCCATCTTTTCCAAAAGATGCCACACAAACAGCGACAGGACAACAGTATAAAGTAGAAAAGAAAGTAAGCGATACCCGTACAGCCTTAGCCCAACTGGCGCTTAATCAGGCAAGTAACACTAAAACTAACACTTTTATTCATTATATGCAGAAAAATCTAAAAAATCCGTCTATTGATCAGGTTAATCAAGAATCTCCTGCGGCGGTGGGTAGAGATACCTTGATTCTAAACAAAGCAAGAGCGATGATAGCCTTGAAGCAATATGAAATATCCTTGACAGAAACACGATTGTTAGCAACGATTGTCTCTCAAAATGAGGATGTTCATTTACAACATATTCGGGCATTAGCTCAGGATATCCACTAACTTTAACAGGAGAAATACCATGAAATTTAAAGCGCTATTAACCGTTGTCTTGGCAATACTTATCTCAAGTTCGGCCTTTGCTACAAGCATGAAAATAGCCCCCAATCCCTATAAACAACCTGATAAAGCGTTTCAGTACGTTTATAATCTTTGTGTTAATCAAAATGCTGACGGTGGCTGGGAAACCTATATGTTAGGTTCTTACTACGATAAAGGCTATGGTACAAAGGAAAATATTATCAAAGCTTATGTTTGGTATAGAATGTCAACAGAAGAAAAATATAAACCGTCTTTTCCTGTCTTAAAAGCATTAACAAAACAAATGACTAGCCAACAACTTGTCCAAGCTAAAAAAGCTTTTATAAAAACAAGAGATAAGTCGGTAAATGATGAGCTTAATGAACTCAAGACGATGAATCAGTAAGCTTAGGCAGCACGTTAAAAAGGAGCGATAAAAACCATGGTAAAAACTTACAGAGGTCAACGAGACGCCTTACATTGGGAGACTAATTTACTCGATGGAGCAACCATAAGCTCAGGCAAAACCACAGTTACAGTGGACGAGCAATCTTTAGCTTTTCGCCATGATTTACAAGGTGAAAATGATGATTATGATTTTAATTGGGGTTATGGCGCTCATGGAGCAACGGAGCTTGCTACAGCTTTGTTGGCCGATTATTTTAAAGATGATAAAAAAGTATTAGCTTATAGAGGAAGGTTCAAGAGAAAAGCCATAACATCCATTAAGAAAGACAACTGGGTATTAACCAGTGATGATATTGGTAGCGCTATAGCGGATATTGATCTGGAAGCAAAAGTTGAAAGACATGCGGATAATATTATTTCTATCGATTTATCAGAGCCTGGTGTTGAATTAAATAAAAAACTGCTTGATCATTGCTTGGGTTCTTCTTATGAAGAAACGACCGAAGGAAACGGGTGGGATAATTATCTTTTTAAGTCTGGGGTAGATTCTCCGGGTTATTCTAAAAGTGGGGAGCTTAATATGGATAGGCTCCTTATTACAGATATAAATGACAGGGTATGCTGCGAAGTTAATCATCTCATGGCACAGTGGATACCTTGTTATGATTATAGTGATATTGCGGCAGAAAACCATGTGCCATCTTCGCTAGACGATGCTCAACCAGTTTGTCATTTGAACCCTAGAACCAACCAACTGCTCTATACCAGTGGATTAATGGATATAACCTTAAGGCAGTTCACACACTCAAAAGAAGTGGCAGCATTTATTGATTCATTAGGAGCTTGTCCAACACGTTTTTCTAAAGTTGATCCTATGGAGCCTGACCAGCTTTGGCGGAGTTTTTTAGCACAAACACATATATTATCAAACCAACCAAACAACGAGCTACCTAAAATAAAAAAAGGTAGCGGTAAAACAACACTGAAACACTTTACAACCATCAGGTCTACTATAAAGGCTGAGTCAAAACATGATGATTTCATTCCTTATGAAAATATCAATAAGTTCAATGAGTCCATGCTTGATCGCGTCTTAGGACGGAGTGTAAGCGCTGACAATAATGAGAAAGTATGGCGAGGTTCTTATGGAAGGGATAACAGCGGCCCCATTGATTCATTTGTTCTGATCAATGAAGATGGTAAGCTATGCCTTGAATTATTAGATATACATAAGACTTGGGAGCCTTGTTACTATTATAGCGATCTTCATGGAGAAAATGACGTTGCTGACTCCATCACGGATGCAAAAGAAGCCTGTTATTTTAATCCTAAAAATAATCAAGTATTTTATGAAAAAGGTCAGCATCAATTAGTCTTAAAATCTTTTAGTGACTTTAAATCCTTATCAGCATTTATTTATAAGGATTTAGGTGCTGGCCCATTATGCTATGACAAAGAGGGGTATATTGACCTAGATATCGTATGGGAGCAATATAAAACAAAATATTTAACAAGCGATCATGGCATAGAAAATGTACCTTTATTAATGAGCAATGTGGCACCGATGAATGCCATGTCTTTTAATGAGAAACTTAAGAAAGTTGAAGTTTCTGAAAAAATAGATAAATACGGGAAAAATGCTGATATTCAAAAAGAAAGTGATTCTTTAAATCTTGTTGAATATGATGAGTTAACAGAAGTATTGCTCGGTGATGATTATCCATATGGTACTCGTGTTCCTAAAGAAGAATTAACGTGGGAAGGGGAAGAACTAATATGGCCGATGACTCATTTTGAACTTGATCACGCTGGCAGTGATTTTACGGATACATTAATACTTTCTCTTCCAGATAAGTGTGGTACTAATGAAATTGAGATAGCTAATATTAGCAAGTATTGGGTTGCTTGTTATTGGTATGGGGCCATTGAAAAAGAAAATTTAGTGGCTGATGCTATTGGTGCTTCTAAGCCTATATGTTTTTTTAATCCAAAAACAGCAAAGCTTCTTTATGATAAGGATGGATTTGTTTTAAAAAGCCTTAATAACTTACAAGAGCTTTCTGCTTTTGTTGATCAGTCCTTACAAGCAGGACCACTGTGCTACAACAGTGACAGATCAATTTATCCACATACCGTTTGGAAAGAGTATTTTAAGAAACTTGAAAAATCTCCTGATAAACCAAATCAGGCTAAACATGAAAATAGCGTTAAAAAAAACTGTGATTTAAAACCTAAAGGAAAACGAACTTATGAAACCAGTAAAATTATTTATGAGTAACATAGCCCCCATAAATGCCATGCCGTTTGATGAAAAGCTCAAGAGAATAGAGCTAGCAGCAAAAATAGGTAAGCGTATACCGCACCCCGGCGTTCAAAAGGTTGCTCACACAGCGGATTTGGCGGTGAAATCCATCAAAAGCGCAAAAAAATCATCGGGGCTATCATGCGCTAAAGTAAAAAAGAAAAAACCAAGTATTAAACCCGAATAAGAGATAAATAAGCATGAACCAACAAACGATGAAACGAGGAGACACTGATAATACGATGACTTATCTTGTTATTGGTATTGTGTTATTTTTTATCTCTAGTTTTTTGATTAATAAATACAGTGTTGCTTTCTATGGCCCATGGAAAATAGTGATGCTTCCTTTGGCTAAATTTAGTTTATGGCTGTCAACGGGATTTTTAGGGGAGATGCTTAATCCTTTATTGCGCTCAACTTCTCTTCAGGCGCAATCGCTTGTTCATTTTTTACAAAACACACCCGCTAATCAGTTCACTACACAAGGATTTATGGTGATAAATCATTTTATTGGTAAGCATTTGTTAGTGATTCTTTTTCCATTGGGCGCGTATGCAACTATCACTACCTTTCGATCAACGCAAGGACTGAGCAAGCCTTTTCAACGATTTGTCTCGGCAAGCGCTTTAAAAGCCTATGCATTAACAAGCAAAGATAAAGCATGTCTTAGTTTAGTGGATGATGATTCACTGTATGGTGGGAAAATGGCCTCAGCGATGTCCTGCTTACAATTTTGTGAAGCCAATAACATTATCAGTTATGCTGAAGATAAAAAAAATATTGAGATAGTTGAACAAGAAAAAGCGTATACTGCCTTTGTTAAACAATTGGGTAAACGTTTTACTACAAAAGAAGCGTTTCTTGCATCTGAATTATCTTGGCTTGTAAATAAACTTATCAATAGCATACCTGAAAAACATCGAGAAGATGCTTTAGCGTTTGCATTATCAGGCCATTTATACGAGTCAACGGCTTTTATCAGCTTACTTTTTGTTGCGAAACGTTTTGGTGTAGTTTCTAGCCGTTTATTTTTAACCTTAAAAACAACTCATCGTGCTTTGTGGTATGCCGTTGTCAACTGTGGCCGTCAAACGGTTTTTGTTGAAGGTGCTGGCATTATTGCTCAATTTGATCATGAGCTAACGTGTAAATTAGATAAAAACCCCATCGATCCTAAGTCGGTGAATGTTAATGCAGCAATTAAAGGTGTATTGCAAGCATTAGATGAAGAGTCTTTAGAAACTCCATGGAATGTTGAAGAAACACTCTGGGATAACTTTGATCCGATGAGGTATTAATAATGAGCGCGCCTCAAGATGAAATGATACATGAAAACAGCCGAAAAGGTTATGAAATACCGCGTGAGCGGATATATAGGCACCATTATACGCCCTCACAGCGATTTAAACAGGCAGTTAAAAACTATGCTTGGATGATAATGTTATCCATGCTTATATTCACCTTGTTTCTACCAGGATTAACGATTATATTTTCCGTACTGTTTTTAATCACCTGGCTTTGTACATTATCATTAAAAAAAGCTGTTACATGGCTTTGGCGAAAACCTGTTTATGAAAACAGTAAATATAAAACCATCGATTTAGAAAAAATAGATAAAGACAAGGACGGAATATTATTATTGGGTAATGATCGTGACCAATCGGGTAAAGCACTTTGGTTGAGCGTGACTGATTTACTCACACATGTCTTGCTTCTAGGTTTAACAGGCTCAGGTAAAACGCAAGTCTTGTTATCCATTATGTATCAATTCATGATGTTAAACTCAGGTTTTATTTTCGTTGACGGTAAAGGCAGCGTAAAGACATGGTTTTATCTTTATTCTATGGCACGAGATCTAGGTATGGAAGATAATATTTTGGTGCTTAATTTCTTAAATGCAGGACAAACAAGTACTCGCGGTAAAACAAAAGTAAGTAATACACTTAACCCATTCTCACACGGTTCATCTGACACGCTCATGGAAATGATTAGTGGTTTTATGGGAAGTGAAAAGGGAAGTAATTCAATGTGGCGGGGTAGGGCAGAAGCACTAGGACGCTGTTTATTACGTGCGCTATGTGAATTGCGTGATTTAGGTGAGATCGAACTCTCGATTGACACTATTAGGTCATCCATGCCTTTAAATAAACTGGATGAGCTATCTGAGCATCCTAAATTATCTAATTTTGCCAAAGCTAGCCTTTTGAATTATTTGGGTGAGCTACCTGCTTGGGATGTTTATAAAGAAGCGAGTGGTGAAGAAGAGGGTGAAGCCGCTGCTAGCGAAGCAAAAATTGAAGCTTATAAACAACATGGCTATCTTACGATGCAGTTTACTAAAACCTTAGAATTATTATCAGGAACTTACGCTCATATTACCAAAACCGATTTGGCGGATATTGATTTTAAAGATGTGATTGCTAACCGGCGTATTCTCTACGTGATGCTCCCCTCACTTGAAAAATCACCTGAATCACTGAAAGACATTGGTCGTATGGTTGTGACCAATATTCGCAATGCTTTATCAGGGTTGTTAGGCGCTGATTGCTTAACAGGTGAAAAAGACTTTTTGTTAGATGCAAAGCCCACTCATGCCGCAATACCTTTTAGTATCTATTTTGATGAGTATGGTAGTTATGCTGTTGAAGGCACGGGAGATATTGGCGCACAAGCAAGAGAGCTGAATGTATGTCTGTTTTTTGCTGGCCAGGAATTTGATTCTTTTAAAAAAGGCTCTGAAATAGAAGCAAAGCGTGTTGAGGCTAACACAGGCGTAAAAATATTTATGAAAACAGAAGGGGAATCCACTGTGAAGCTAGCAAACAAAAGAGCGGGAGAAGCTTATATCTATATGGCAAGCCACATTGAATCATCACAGAGCGGCGCCACTCAGAAAACAAGAGAGACAGGTAAATATAGCGTGCAAAAGACAGATAGAATTACTGAGATTGATCTTGCCGCGTTAAAACCAGGTGAGTGCTATGTATTTTACTCAAATAATATGTGGAGAACCAAGGCTTTTTATGGTGATTTTGCCATGTCACAAAGAGTTCGCGTGAATAGTTTTATTAAATTAAGACGTCAGCGTTCAAATGAGGCTTGGTCACCGCTTGCTTCAAAGGCATGGGAAAAAGAGACGCGTGATATTACACACCCTAAAAATATGGATCCATCGCTTACAGACTTTATTCATCAACAGCAGGAGAAATACCATGAAGTTGTCTAAACAAATAAAAGGTATATGCATCATTGTGTTATTTGGCGTTGCGGTTACAGCAAATGCCGCTATCGTGATGGGCCAACAAGGCGCTTACTCAACACAGCAATACAACCATTTTAAGTCAGATCAACTTAGAAATCGTCATTCGGATAGCGGATATATTAAGCAGCCTGAAGTAATACAGCCTAAAATGGCACAAATAAATAACAGTACAAGCGGTATTAGTAGTAACACTGTTTACGTTTTAAAGAAAAAGAGGAACAATACACTTGGTGGAAGCCTTTATCAGAATAAACAATTAAAGCAATATTTAGGAAGAAATTATTAACTATTTTTTGTTTTCCCTGGATGGGTGAATGTAATGAGTGATGGATAACAGTAAGATTTAGGTTGGATATGCAGTTAAATCATCTATTAACAGCCGCAATTAGTTTAGTGGTGATGGGTTATTTATGTTACCAAGCATTGCCAAAGAAAAACTCTCTACATAAAGTGAACCAAAAAAAGGCGAAAATACTTTTGAAACACTTACAGCATCGTAACTATGATCATGCCTATGTTTTTGGCATATTGAGGAACACCAATCCTTTTGTCTTTGAAGAGTTGCTTTTGCTATGTTTTAAAAAAAAAGGGTATAAAATAAAAACCAATCACGCATATACAGGGGATGGTGGTATTGATGGAACATTTTTTGATAAACAAGGAAATAAGTTTTTAATACAAGCAAAACGTTATAAAAACACGATTACACCGCAGCATGTTAAAGAGTTTGGTCTAGTTGTTAAGCGGCAAGGGGCTGCGGGTGGTTTTTTTATTCATACGGGTCGAACAGGATTTAAGTCTTACGAAAATTTAACTACTAATATTAGATTCATCAGCGGGAAAAAGCTATTAAATTTACTTGGATTAGTCCAAGTTTCTTCAATGACCGATTGTACATAATTAATTTATAATTACCTAGGAATTCATAATGAACCAAAAATTTACTATTTTTACTAACACTTTCAATGAGTTAAACGATGATGAAATCACTGAAAAACTGATTAAAATCTTCATTGACTACTATACAGATGATATAGAAACCTTAAAGATACATATCTCACTTCTTGTTAATTATCCTGGGTTAGCTTATTTAATAGCTTGGGCAAAAGATGGATTTGGACTAGCCCCCAAAAAATAAGAGCCACCCCTTAACTAATTTTGATAAGAGGTGAACTATGTCAAATGAATCAATCCAAATGGGCCATACAGGCCGTCGCAATCGTTTTCCAGCGCTTGAAAAGA
>Ga0233430_1001201_pt1 | contig 38320 bp, 38 predicted proteins | sample SI_118_April2016_2_FD_179883 | JGI IMG/M metagenome (GOLD analysis project Ga0233430, IMG submission 179883) | Seawater microbial communities from Saanich Inlet, British Columbia, Canada - SI_118_April2016_150_MG | ecosystem: Environmental > Aquatic > Marine > Inlet | place: Canada: British... | reverse complement strand
ACGAAAACTCAGGGCAAAACGGAGTATGCCGAACACTTAGAGTACAATTCCTTCGCCAGTCTTCTCTCCTCCGCTGACTGTGCGACATCAACCGTTTAAGGTGTGCGTTTTCACCGTTTTACGCAGCCAAAACAGAGCATAATAAAAGCACTAAAAAAAGTAATAGCAGCAATAACCAACGGCGTTTTTTCTGGTCCTGTTCGGAGGAAATTTCTTCTTCGACAAGTGTTGTTTCAGTACCCATTTAGCTCTCCTGTGCAGCGATGGTTGCTTGTAAACGACCAAACGTTTGTTGAGCAGCGAAGTTATCGGGGTCAAGATCAAGAGCATGTGTTACTGAGATAAGAGCAAAATCTAACTGATCGAGTTGTTCATAAGTGAGCGCGAGACCAAGAAAAGCAGGTGAATAGTCAGGCAGTGTTTGCGCGGCATACTCCAAATAAGTTTGCGCTGTCTCAAAATCTCTTTGTGAGAAAGCTTCCATGCCACGTGCATAGGCGATCAACTCCGGTTTTTCAAGAGAAGTGTAGCTCTCGATCATCCCACTATAAGCCTCTGTAAAATCAGGAACGAGGCGCACAGCACGATCAAAATAAGGCAGGGCTTCTTCCGGTTTTTCGGTGGCATTAAATGCCAAACCCAGTTGATAGAGCGCATCCGCGTCTGTAGGACTGATCTGAATAGCACTCTCGAGAGGCTCGATAGCATCGAGAGGACGATTGATCTTCAAATAGCTCTCTCCAAGAAAGTAATAAGCCATTTCCAAGACGGTATCGGAGCTTGCCATCGGCGAATCTTTGCGCAGAAAAACAAAATGCTTAAGCGGTTCGACCGCGTTTTCAGGTTGGTTCAGACGTGTAAACGCTACCCCGGAGATAAGCAGTGCTCCTTCGTGATCTGGAATAGATTCGAGAACCTGAGCAGTCTGCTCGAGAGCTTTGTCCGGCAAACCACTGCTCAAATAATATTCAGCGAGCATTACGCGCTTATCTGGGTCGTTGGGATCTTCGCGAACAGCTGTTTCAAGTTCTGCAATGCCCATTTCCGTTTGGGATTGATCACCAACATGTACATAGCGATCCCAATAGTAGTAGCCTCCAAAAAGTAAGACGTTGATGAGCAGCGCAGCCGCAACAATCCAGATCGTACGCTGAATTCCCTGCGGCGTGGAAAAGTCTATCTTTTGGAGTAATGCTTTTATTTTAGTGATCATAAATTTTCAATCTCTTTTTGTGATGTAGTGTGCTCTATCGCTTTAGGGTCTGTGACGCTTTCCAACATTTTGGTAAAAAGCTCATCTGTTTTATGCGCTTCCCATTCTTCGCTAGAAAAAACACGGACACCATTCTCGCTGCAATTTAGCTGAATAATTCTTGCTTTTGGCAGGATTTCCAAAATTCCTATGATCGGAAGCTCTTCTGTGGCACGCACATCAAGTGCATCGACAATGACAATTTCTGGGTTAATATGCAACAATTGCTCTACTGCATTCTCTGCGCCAGCAAGGTTGATCACCGTCATATTGAAGATATCGCTATCATCTTTCAAACGACTGGCGATTCCTCCTGCAAAAAGAGAATTTTTAGCAAGAACAACTACTGGCAATGACATCCTTTTACCCTTTTCTAATATCTTCGCTTAAGCATGTGAAGAATAGCACAATAACGTCAAAGCCTACACACTCAAGAGCACAATCTTTAAAGCAAAAAAGGGTAGTCTTCTCCTTGAGAAAACTACCCTTTTGGGCAGTGCCTTTCTTTTTAGATTTAGGGAGTTCTAAACTTCGCTATCGGTGTTTTCTTCGATCAATCCATTGCGCACAGCATATGCAGCGACCTCGGTACGGTTTTGGAGATTTGTTTTTTGCATGATCTTCTTCATATGATATTTGACTGTGTTTTCACTTATATGCAGTTGTTGAGCAATTGCCTTATTCGAAAACCCTTGTGAAAGCACCTGTAATAATTCGATTTCTCGTTCAGTGAGCAAGTCAAATTTCTGATTCTTTTCTCTTACTTCTTCTGGATTTGCCTGGTTTGATACAGCCCCAAGTAATTGTGCCATCATCGTCCTTGTCATCGCGGCTTCGCCTCTCTGTAACCCTTCCAGGCTGGCAAGGAACCCTTTGGCATTGAGACTTTTTAGCAAATAACCATGGGCTCCTGAAGTGATCGCTTCTATTAAATTATCATTATTCTCAGATACTGTTAGCATGACTACCTTGGTCTCTGGCAATTGCGAACGGATCTGTTTTAATGCTGTCAGCCCCCCTCCTTCTGGCATATGAATATCAAGCAAGACCAAATCTGGTTTTAGGCGTAGCGCCTCTTGAACAGCAGCTTTTCCGTCCCCAGCTTCACCCACTATTTTCATCCCAGCAGCTCTAAGTAAACTGACTACCCCATCTCTAAAAAGGGAATGGTCATCAACGACAAGTACGCGTATTGTCATACTCTCTCTTTTTCTCCTAGCCTTCGTGATATAAAGACCGTTGTCCCTATCCCCGGGCTGGTCTCAAGGCGGAAGGTTCCGCCAATAGATGCAGCACGCTCACGCATCGAGCCAAGCCCAAAACGGGGCAGGTTTTCTGCTTCGATAGCTTCTAGGTCAAAACCGCAACCATTGTCGACGATCTTTAGATCAAGGATATCCTCGTCACAATCGAGTATCACTGAGACTTTAGTAGCCTTGGCGTGCTTACGGATATTACTGAGAGCTTCTTGCACAATGCGCAAAATTTGTAATTTTGTCTCAGTGTTTAGCTCTATTTCGTCTACTTCTGGGCAAACCTCTAAATTCACATAGAGATTACTTAAGCGGTTGAATTGGGAGACATAATCATTTAAAGAATCCAGCAAACTACCAGAGAGATTCCCTGAACCGGATGTTTTCAAATCTAAAATAGCTTTGCGTACATCTACAGAGAGACCTTGTGCAGCTTCTTCCAGTTGGAGGAGGTTTTCTCGCGCATTTGTCATTTGGTCTTTTTCGATGAAGAGACGTATTGCCATTGCTTTAGTGTTGACATAACCCAATAGTTGCCCCATATTATCGTGTAATTCGCGTGCAATGCGCCCACGCTCGATCAGTGTAATCTGTTGATTGAGTTGACAAAGCTGAGAGTTTTTAATTGCCAGACCGATCTGGTCGGTAACCGACTTGAGCAGTTCTATATCTGAATCGCTGACTTCCTGTGAAAGAGGCAATCGAATGCTAAGAATGCCCAGCACATCGCCATAGGCTTTGATCGGGAGGCAAATATCACTGTGAGACTCTAGTTGAGACCATTCCTGATGTATATCGTTTTCAGCACCATCGGTGATGACCACATCTCCTTCACGAAGAACCAAGCCGCAGAGACATCCTTCTACGTCGGGTGTGTCGGTCAGGCAAGGGTGTCCGAGCGGGACTCCCCGATGCGCTACGAGACGAAAGTTCTGCTTGGCAGGGTCGAGCAAGCAGAGGGTTCCGCCTGTGTCGCCGCCGAGCCAGTCTAACTCCAGGATCGCGCCAAGGGTATCATCCAAGATCTCGTCGAGGTCGCGCGTACGTCCCAAAATCTCAGCAACGGTATATAAGGTTGCTAATTCTTTGTTGCGTTGTTCTATATTCTCTTCAGCGCGTCGGCGTTCTGTAATATCCCGCTGAATAGCTAAAAAGCCAACCAGCTCACCACTTTCATCAAAAACGGGATTCGCAGAGCCTTCCACGTCAATCATTTTGTCATCTTTGCATTTGTTGACCCAAATCCCTTTGACTACTTGATTGTCTAAAATCGTTTGCCAAAAGGCTTCGTAGTCTTGCGGGGATAACATGCCGCTTTTTAAAATGCGCGGGGTGACTTTGTTGATAACTTCTTCTGCGCTATATCCATAGACTTTGCTAAATTCGGGATTGATGTAAGTAATGAGACCTTCGCGGTCAGTTAGGAAGATGATCTCACCGGATCTTTCTACTGCTTTTCGGAGCTTACCCAACTCCTCCTCAGCTTGCTTCCGTTTCGTTATATCTCGGAAGATTGCCTGGATTGCCGGTTTACCGTCATAAATAAAGGGGGCGACAGAGATCTCGACGACAACCGGGCTACCGTCTAAGCGGATGAAATTCTGCTCAATAAGCGGAATGCCGTTTTGGGTGGCATTAACCCGCTGAAGTCGCTCCTGGATAATTTCTTGATCCTCCGAACGCAAAAAATTCCAAATTGGCTTACCAATAATCTGGTCAGAGCTATCTGCGCCAAAAAGTTTCAGCCCCGCTGAGTTGATGAAGACGATGCTTTCTTTGCATTGCACAAGAATAGCGTCAGGGGAAAGCTCCACCAAGTGGCGGTATTTCTCTTCGCTCTCACTCAGAGCAATTGCAGCTTGTTTTCGACGCAGCATGGTGGTATAGGCATAAGAGGCAAAGCCGAGCGTAAAAGCAAAGACTAATAAACGTTGCCAGATTTCATGTGAAGTTGGCGTCAATAACTGCTCACGAAATGTCCTTGAATGGAGAAAAAATGCCATAACACCAGATTCGAAAATCCAGAAGAATATTCCCCAAAATACTGCAATAAGCAAAAATTTAATTTTTCGATCAGCGAGCTTCATAAATCACCAGAGGGAAAATGGAATAGAAGTACTCTAAGTATCGAGATTATATCAAATCTGAGAGTATAAAAATACTCAGTATTTATTTTGTTAATTCAATCTTAGGGTTTTCGCTCAGACAGACGTGCGTCGCACCAAATTCGACAAAAAGATTCTCATCGACAAGCATTTTGACTATCAAAGGGCAGATTCTTATCGTTCTGGTGCGACACACGCTCTTTTCTTGCTCAGAAGCGAAAGTCCTAAATCTAAAAACTCCCTACCCATTTGTATACCCACATCTACCCAAAAGAGTGTTGTCAGTTGATTTGTTGCGGGCTAAGATTGCTCCGTATTTCACAATATAATTTAACATTTCTGATTTAAAAAGTAAAAGCTATAAAATATGAGCAGAAAAGGATTTGCGATGAAACGTTTTAGCCTCCGCATTTTTGTAGCCAGCATCACTTTATCGATGTTATGGCTGCTATCAACCACCGCCCAAGCTAGCCCCCCCCAACAGGAAAACCCAACTCCCACCCCTACGCCTTTGCCAGGTATTTCTGTTCCAGGACAAGAAATGTCTTCAATGGGCGGAGAAGCAGACAGCCTATCTGATTTGCCCGATTGCCGCGAATGCCATTGGGATATATATCTGATCTGGGAAGAAAGCACGCACGGGAAAGGCCTCTCGTGCAGCGAATGCCACTTGGCGGTAAGTGAAGAAAACAACCATGCTCGCTCCGGTCATGGTGCGCAAGATGGCGGTTCGACAGAATGTATGACTTGCCATACTACTGGTTACAATGTAGAGACCGATACCTGGAGTGAAGGGAATATCCACTGCACAGCTTGCCATAGCCCGATCCCGCCGACACATCCAGAAGAGCCTGCGCCGACCAATCGCTCATCCGATCTATGTGGGCAATGCCACATTCAAGCAAATTTTGAATGGCAAGTTAGCACACATGGGTTATCAAACGTTTCCTGTGTGGATTGCCACAATCAGCACAGAGCTTCACTAAAAACACCCACTAATGATATTGAAAATCAGTGTGCGTCTTGTCATCAAACGCTTGAGGCGGGTTTTACGCGTTCAATGCACGCGGAAGAAGGAATATCGTGTGCAGATTGCCACCTCGCCCCTCTGGGTAACGTATCTCTAGCCGGAGGGAATGCGCGTCTGAATCATACCTTTGAAGTCGATATCAACGCCTGTATGCAATGCCATCTCGAAACTTTACATGCACCAAAAGACAATCACGAAGAGGGTATAGATTTAACGGAAGCAAGTGAAATTGACGCAATGACTTCGGCAGTTGATGTCGAGGTGAATGCTGAACCACCGGAATCCAATCCGGAAAATTTCATGGCTTTTGCCACTGTCTTTGGCGTAGGCGCGGGGATGGGTGCTATCTCGTGGGTAGCAAATCTCTTTCGAAAAGCAATCAAACGGAAAAAGAAATGACGAAAAAAATCGAGCGACGTGACTTTCTTAAGCTGCTTGCAGCAGGTGCGGTGACTGTTGTTGGCGTACAGCAGAAATCAGCCACGCAGGCATCGGGGCCGGTTGGCTCTAGCCCGCACTCCTGGGCAATGGTCATCGATCAAAATCTGTGTACGGGATGCGGATACTGCACGCTCGCCTGCCAAGCGCACAACGACGTGCCGCCCGAAATTGAATGGACGCCAGTAATTTTTGACCGAAAAGTTGGTGATCGTGACGTTTTTCTCTCGCGTCCCTGTCAGCATTGCGACCACGCACCTTGCATCAGCGTTTGTCCTGTCAAAGCGAGCTATAAGCGCGCAGACGGGATTGTGATGATGGATTATGATCGCTGCATCGGTTGCCGCTACTGTCAGATGGCTTGTCCTTATCAGGCACGTGCTTTCAATTGGGAAGAATTTGATGGAGACAATCCAGCTGTGCCAGATTTCGGTAAACCAGAAGTGGAGCGTCGTCCGCGCGGCGTAGTCGAGAAATGCTCCTTCTGCTATCACCGCATTGATCGTGGTCTTGAGCATGGCATGACTCCCGGTGTAGACACTTTTGCCTCGCCCGCTTGTGTGGTTACCTGCCCTGTTGATGCACGCATGTTCGGCGACCTGAACGATCCACACTCTAATGTTAGTGAGACGTTAGAAAATAATGCTTACTTCCAATTGCGCCCCGATATGGGTAACGACACCCGCGTCTACTATTTGCCTGCTAGAGACGCTTGAGAAAGGTCACCATGATGTCAAAAATAAAAAGATTTCTCAAATCAGCCGCATCATTCCTGTGGATAGTGCTACTTTCGGGCGGCGTGATGGCAGGTCTCTGGGCTGGATACCAAGTCATGACAAAAGGCTTGATCGTCACCAACCTAACCGACTTAATTCCCTGGGGCTTGTGGATTGGGATTGACCTATCCTCCATTGCATTGAGCGCGGGGGCGTTCTCTCTTTGCGCGGTAGTCTATCTTGTCGGGCTAAAAGAATATGAGCCAGTCGCCCGCACCGCCACTTTCATCGGATTCATCGGCTATAGCATGGCAATGCTCTGCCTCTTCATGGATATCGGTCAACCCCTCCGCTTTTGGCATGGCTTCGTCTACTGGAATGTTCATTCTGTACTCTGGGAAGTGACTATGTGCGTCGGTCTCTATTTCAGTGTGCTAATGCTCGAAGTTTTGCCCATCATCGCCGAGATGGACTGGATGCAGCGCGTTTTCCCCAAATTGGCGCAAAAAGCCAAAAGTATCCATCGGATTTCACCATTTTTGGCAATTCTTGGCTTGAGCTTCTCACTCCTACACCAATCATCCCTTGGTGCGACATACGGCGTGCTGCAATCACGGCCGGCCTGGTATAGACCTACGCTGGCAGTTCTCTTCATCTACTCAGCTGTGCTGGGCGGCATCTCGTTGACAGTCTTCGCATCTATGTTAGCTTCGCGTGTGTCCAAGAAAGCAAAAATCAACGATCAAATCCTAAACTCGCTCACTCGTGCTCTTGGCTGGGGCCTGCTCGGTTATCTCTACATCCGCTTCTGGGATACCTTCTCGCTAACCTACAATTATCAGCCCGGACGGTCTGAGAGCCTCACCATGCTAACATCAGGTACACTCTCCTTCAACTTCTGGATTCTGGAGATTTTTCTCGGGGCGGTCGTGCCTATTTTTATCTTTCTCAAGGGCAAATGGCGCGAAAATCCGACCACACGCATGTTTGGACTCTTATGTGCAGTTGTCGGTGTGACAGCCTATCGTTGGGATACGAATATGGTCGGACAGATGATTGTCCTCACCTATCTGCCGCGTGAAATACAGATACTCTACACACAATATTTCCCGTCGCTAATCGAAATTCTAGCTGGTGTGGGCGTGGTCTCTTACGGTTTTCTAGCCTTCACTTTAGGTGTTCGTTTCTTAAAAATAGTTGATCATAGCATTGCTGAGCCTGTCATTGAAGAAAGCCATTCCCGAGAGAAAGAAAGGCATTCACAACCCAGATCGCTACCAAACCCCACTGGTGATTAATTCCTAGAAAACATCGAGTGAGTACACTTCTAGCCAATTTCGATCAATCGGCTAGAAGCTGATACCCTAGAGAAATGTACTGTAGGCCGTCGGGTTAGCTCGGCAGCAAAGCTTCTCCTTCAAAGATGATTTCCACAAGCTTGGAACTCACAACCTGGAAATTGCAGATGAGTCCCAAGATGTAAAAATCCCCGTTCAAATTGAACGGGGATTTTCTGAAAACACAGCAATTTTATCAATCACTAACCAGGTTGATCTTGATTCACTCTGCAAGCAATTTGCGAGCATATCCTATGGAAGTTTTTACGCTGTTTTCGTCAATTCTGTAGACACAATAGGCAATAAAACAATAAGTGCACCTCTCGGGTGCACTTATAAGCATCAGTTTTCCATTTCGCTGCTGCAACTAGCGTAGATTTTATGGATAAAAGAGACGTCTTAGACGTCTCTTACAGTTATTTCTAAGGGTGGCTGACGGGGCTTGAACCCGCGACATCCTGTTCCACAGACAGGTGCTCTGCCAACTGAGCTACAGCCACCATTTTATAGCCCGCAGATTATATCACTACCATTAATCACCTGCAAGCATTTTTTTGATCTTTTCTGAGATATTGGCGCGCGTGACCTTAACTTGCTCGCCGCTGACTAAATTTTTTACCGCAACCTGATCAGATTCCACTTCATCGGCACCTAAAATCAGCGCGATTTTCATCCCCATCTTATTCGCAAACTTGAACTGCTTCCCGATCTTATCGGCTTTGGGATAGCTCATCACCTTGATTCCAGATTCGCGCAATTCAGCAGAGAGTGCTAAAGATTCAGTCATAAACTCTTTGCCAAAAACCGTCACCAAAACAGGGGCAGGGGAAGGTTCAAATTCGGGAATCAACCCATTATCGTCGAGCACGATCCCTGCAACAACATCACCCATCGCGAAACCGACCGCCGAAAGCGGATCACCGCCCACATCTGCGAGGAGATTATTATAGCGTCCACCGCCCAGAAGGGCACGGCGTACACCACCGCTCAGGTCGAAGGCTTCAAAGACCGTCCCCGTGTAATAGAGTAAACCGCGCATAATATTGGGGTCAAATTCCACGTATTCGCTCACACCAAGGGCATCCAACGCGGCAAAAAGGCGTACCAGATCATCCCATTCTTTCCAGAGTTCTTTATTTTCAAGCAAAGCGATCAGCCCATCCAGTTGGCTTTGAGATAAACCGGCTTCGAGAGCAGTTTTTGCCCAAGCATCCGCTTTCATTTTGCTGCGCCTGTCGACCAGGTTGGAAACCATTAAACGGGATTCTGTTGGGATATCGAGTTTATCGAACTCAGAGTCCATTAACTGGCGATTGTTTACATAAACGCGAGCAAGTTCAGGATTAAGTCCGACCGACTGCATGAATTTAACGGCAACCGCGATCAGTTCCGCATCCGCTTCAGGGGAATCGGGTCCCAGCATATCGATATTCCATTGAAAAAACTCACGTGAGCGACCCTTTTGTGGGCGTTCGTAACGCCAAAAAGGTCCAAATGACCACCAGCGCAAAGGGTAGACAAGTTGACGTTGTTTCTTCGCGATCATGCGTGCCAGGCTGGGGGTCAGTTCCGGGCGCAGGGTTACTTCTGAGCCGCCGCGATCCGTGAAAGTGAAGGCTTGCTCTTTGACCAGTTCTTCGCCAGATTTTGCGGCGTAGAGTTCGAGGGTTTCGATAAAAGGTGCGTCCCATTCCTGATAACCAAAAGATTGCGAGGCTTCGCGTACTTTTTCATAAATGAAGTTGCGCCGAGCCATCTCTTCGGGGTAGAATTCTCTTGTTCCTTTTACAGAAGGGACGATAATATTTTTTGCCATGTTCATGCTCCAATAACGCTATTTTTACATCACAGCATTTTAGCACAAGTTGTGGTATATTCGAGCAGTTTAGAAACCTTTTATGCGAGGAAAATATGAAAATTGACTACAGAGAAACAACCAACGACCTATTAAAACGCATCAATATTCACGAAGAATTTGGTGCCCACGATATTGACCAATGGATGCTTGAACTGCTTGAGCCAAAAGCCGACGACCGCATTTTAGATGTGGCTTGTGGCGCAGGAAAGCAATGCAAACTTTATCATGAGCACACCAAAGGTAAAGCAGAGATTACCGGCGGCGACGTGAACGAAGAGTTGCTAGAAAAAGCTCGAAGTGTAAACAAGGAATTAGGTGACGCTTTTGCGCTTATGCCGCTTGATTTTGACAAAAGATTCCCCTTCAACGACAACCAATTTGATCTGGAATCCTGCTGTTTTGCGATCTATTATGCCTCAGATATTCCCTTTACCATCAAGGAAATGCACCGCGTCTTAAAACCCGGTGGCCGTCTCTTTACATCCGGCCCCTTGCCCGCGAACAAACAGCTTTTTTATGAAATTATCACCGAAGCAACGGGCATGGTCATTCCCCCAATGCCAGGCAGCTCGCGCTACGAGAGTGAAATTTTAGCAGCGATGAAAGCGACCTTCGCTAAGGTTGATGTTCACGTTTTTGAAAATCCACTTACATTCCCCACCGTTGAACCTTTTATCGCCTATGTGCGCGCATCATTATCCGAAGACCGCAAATTATGGGGCGACCTCTTCAACGGCGCAGATGAATTTGAAGCCGTAATGACAAATATAACAGAAGCTGCTCAAAAACGCCTCGAAAAAGACGGTAACTTGGTCATGACCAAAGTTGTCGGCGGCTTTGTCGGCATAAAATGAGACCTTAGACATTAGATTTAAGACCTCAGCCCCTAATAGCAACGCTCCGCGTTGCGCCAGCTTAAGTCTTAAGTCTGATATCTGAAAATAAATATGAACTTTTACGGAAAACGAGTCCTTTTTGTTGGCGCACACCCTGACGACATCGAACTAGGCGCAGGCGCGCTTATTCACAATATATTGCCACATTGTGAAGTGACCTGCGTTACTCTTTCAGACAACCAGAAAAACCCCAAGCTCCAAAATTTGCTTTCAGAACATTATAAGAGCATGGGTGTTTTAGGCGTGCCACGAGAAAACGTGATCGTCGAGAAATTTGAAACGCGCTACCTCCCTGCCCATCGGCAAGAAGTATTGGAATACCTGCTCAAGCTGCGCCATGAGATCAAACCCGATATCATCTTTGTTCATAGCGAACAAGATATTCACCAGGACCACAACACTGTCACGCAAGAGGCATTACGCGCATATCGCGGCATCACCGTGCTCGGTTTCGATGTTGTTCGTTCCAGCCATGGATTTTTCCCGAATTATTTTGTTGAAGTTACTGAAGAAGATGTAAATAAGAAGATAGAGGCTTTGGCGCAATACAAAACCTATGCAAACAAATATTATTTTGGTAAAGAGCTTCTACGCGCAACAATGGTGCGGCACGGAGCCTTGGCTGAGAAACCCTTTGCCGAAGGATTTGATATTCTCAGGATTGTAGGAGAATTCAAGAAGTGTGTCTAAGTACAGAAAATGGATAACAGCTACGGCACACTCCTGATTTGAAGAGGGTTGCGCCATCATCATTCTCTACACCCGCACTTTTCCTCGCAAAAAACATCCCTAAGCGCAATCTTCTTCTGAAGATTGCGCTTTCGTTAAAAAATGAGTAATATCCCTAATATAGGTTTATTATTTATACTCAGAACACATCTCTGGCTTCACAAAAACATGCTAAAAACAATCACTCCCATCCTCCACCCCCTCAACGCCAGCGTGCGCGTGCCAGGGTCAAAATCGCTGACCAACCGCGCGCTGTTAATCTCCGCCTTAGCCGATGGGAAAACAACGCTCACCAACGCACTTTTTTCCGACGATTCGCATTATTTTGCAAACGCGTTGAAGGCATTAGGTTTTGAAGTTTCTTTAGATGAAGAAAAGAAGACAATGAGCATCGTTGGCTTGGGCGGGAAAATCTCAGCTAAAAGTGCCGAGCTTTTCATCGGCAATGCCGGCACAGCCGCACGCTTCCTAACCGCGTTTCTCACGCTCAGCAATGGCGAATATATTCTCGACGGCGAGCCCCGCATGCGTGAACGTCCCATCGGCGATTTGGTAAACGCACTCACCCCGCTCGGCGCAGAAATTACGCAACACGCAATACGCAATAAAAATCACTCATCACTCGTCACATCTCCCCTTTGCCCTCCCCTGAAAATCACAGCATCTGGTCTCGCAGGCGGCAAAACACAAATTGCAGGGAATGTATCCTCACAATATCTTTCCGCGCTTTTGATGACCGCACCCTTTGCCGAAAATCCCGTTGAGATCCAAATTACGACCGAACTTTACTCCAAACCTTACGTGGATATGACTCTGTCCATCATGCGCGACTTCGACGTAGAGGTAAAACGCAAAGGTTATCAAGTTTTCAAAATCAACCCTACACAATACGCACCACGCAATACGTATGTCATAGAATCCGATGCATCTGCCGCCTCTTACTTCTTTGCCGCGCCAGCCATCTGTGGCGGGACGGTACGTGTGGAAAATATCACTCGTAAATCCGTGCAAGGCGACATTGATTTCTTGGATATCCTCGCCAAGATGGGATGCGAAATCACGGAGCATGAAAACGCAATTAGCGTAACAGGCACAAAAAATCTCACCGGCGTAGACGTGGACATGCGTCACATCTCCGATACAGCCCAAACCCTCGCCGCCATCGCCCCTTTTGCATCCTCACCAACACATATTCACGGAATCGCTTCTGCGCGCGTCAAAGAAACCGATCGTGTTTCTGCCGTTTGTGCTGAGCTAAGGCGTTTAAGCATAAAAGTTGAAGAATTTGAAGATGGGATGAAAATCTATCCATCTAAAAATATCCAAGCAACGACTGTCCAAACCTATAACGATCATCGCATGGCAATGGCATTTTCGCTCATAGGATTGCGTGAAAATGGTGTAGAAATAAGGAATCCATCTTGTGTATCAAAAACTTTTCCAAGCTATTTTGATGTTTTGGATGAGTTGAGAGAGTAAGACTATGAAAAAACTTCTTGGGCTACAAAAAAGACATTGGAAATTTATTTTCTTGATTCTGTTAGTTCCACTCACGCTAAACACAACTTCAATGTTGTGGCACGAAATTATGTATAAAACCATTAGCGATTTTCATAACCCTTACCAAGCATTTGGTGTCCCTTATTACCTATGGTTATCTTTTTTCCAAGAAATTGCTTTTGTAGAAATAGTTCTTGCTATTATTGGATGGGCGACTCTGGTATTTCTTGAAAGTAACTTTTTACAAAACTTATTTAGAAGTCTGCGAGCGATTCTAATAATTTTAGCGACCTTTTTTTCTGCACTAGTTTTTGGGATTGGAGCCCTCTCAATAGACATAATCTGGGCTTCTACATTTCGGTCCGGCCCAAGCCTTGGTCTTCCATCATCAAGTACGATTCAAATAGTAACAATATCATCCTTTTTGATAGTGACATTTTTATATACCTCTCGTTACAGAAAAAATATACCCAATCTTCAATCTTCAATCCGCCGAGCTGAGCCTGTCGAAGCCTTCAACCTCGGCCTCATCGGCTACCCCATCAGCGCCAGCGTATCGCCTAAAATACATAGCGCTGCGCTCAAAGAAACGGGCTTGGATGGCGAATATAAACTCTATCCTATCCACCCCGATGACGAGCAAGGGCTAAAAGATTTGCTCAAAAAAGTCCGCGCGGGTGAGATTCATGGGCTAAACGTCACTATCCCACATAAGCAAAACGTTATTCCGCTCGTAGATGAATTAAGTGCCACCGCCAAAACCATCGGCGCGGTGAATACCATCGTGCTAAAAGATGGCAAGCTCATCGGAGATAATACCGATGCACCCGGCTTCTGGAACGATCTTCAAAAACTATTAAAAAACCGTGAAAATCCGCAAAAACCGCGTTCTGTTATTCTTGGCGCAGGCGGCGCGGCGCGGGCAGTCACCTACGCCCTGATCAACGCAGGCTGGGATGTCACCCTCGCCACCCGCGCAGCCGATATTCCGCAAGCAAAAGCCCTCATCGCAGATTTCACCACCCAAAAACCTAAATACGCCGAAAAGCTCTCCAATACGGAACTCAACGCAACATCTCTCTCCCCTCTACTCTCTTTTCTTTCCCTCATCGTCAACGCCACGCCCGTCGGGATGAAATCGCATTACGCAGGCACGCCCTGGCTCAAGAATTTACCCTTCCCCGAAAACGCCCTCCTCTACGATCTCATCTACACCCCCGCACAAACCCAACTCATCCAAGATGCCGCCCAAGCCGGTCTCCCCACGCGCAACGGTTTAGGGATGCTTATCGAGCAAGCACTGCTCTCTTTTGAAATTTGGACGGGGAAGAAAATCCCCGCTGATAAAATCATTCTGAAAAGTGACAAATGATGCGTGATTCACTTCTCACTCGTCACTCATCACGAACGCAAGGAGTACTCCCATGCCATTAAGATTTATGACCGCCGGAGAATCTCACGGACCCACCGTGACTGCCATTCTGGAAGGAATCCCAGCCGGATTAAAACTGGATGCCTCGCTCCTGAACCCGGAACTTGCTCGCCGTCAAAAGGGTTTTGGTGCCGGTGGACGAATGAAAATCGAGCGCGATAAACTAACAATCCTGAGCGGAATCATGGAAGGGAAAACCATCGGGATGCCCATTTCGCTGCTCGTAGAGAATCTCAACCATAAACAATGGAAAGAGAAAGAAACCCCGCCAATGACCGCCCCCCGCCCGGGTCACGCAGATTTAACGGGCGCAGTCAAATATGGCTATAACGACCTGCGCCCCTCGCTAGAGCGCGCATCCGCGCGCGAAACAACCATGCGCGTAGCGGTTGGGGCAATCTGCAAAACCTTTTTAGCCGAATTTGGGATTATCGTTGGCGGCTACGTTCGCTCTATCGGGGAGGTAGATGCCGATTTCGGAGAGACCAAGTTCAAATCTCGGTTTGATGCGGCGGAGAAAAACGATATTCGTTGCCCCGATGCCGAAGCCGCCGAGATGATGCGAGCACGGATTAATGCCTGCATCCGAGAAAAAGATACGCTGGGCGGCGTGATTGAGATCGTTGCCTTAGACGTGCCTGTGGGACTTGGCTCCTTCGCCCAATGGGATACGCGCCTTGAAGCGAAATTGGCGCAGGCGGTGATGTCTGTGCAAGCCATTAAGGGCGTAGAAATTGGCGATGCTTTTGAAAATGCGCGGCTGCCCGGCACAAAAGCGCATGATGCGATCGTCTTGGATGACGAGAATTTGGTGCGCCCCACGAATCGCGCGGGCGGCATCGAAGGCGGAATCTCGAACGGAGAGCCAATTATCATCCGCGCGGCGATGAAGCCGATTGCCAGCACGCTCACGCCGCAAAAGACGGTTGACTTAGTGAGCGGAGAAACACGCGAAACCACCTACGAACGCTCCGATTTTTGCCCCGTGCCGCGTGCCGTGCCTGTGCTGGAAGCCGTCGTTGCAATTACGCTCGCCGATGCGCTGATCGAAAAACTTGGCGGCGACTCAATTGCTGAGATGAAAACGCGTTTTGCTACCTTGAAAAAAACGAAACTGAGCGATTTTGATTTGGATAATGAGCCGCATATCTTTTGGTAGAGAATAACCGCCAAGACGCAGAGAGCGCAGAGATTAATATAAAAAGAGAAAAGTCCAGTCTCTGAGCGGAGGGTTGAGTAACCCGAAGGGTGTATCGAAACCCGCAGTCGAAGAGCGACGTTTGCAAATACCATCCTTCGTCTACAGACTCAAAAGCACTCGCCTTCCGCTCAGGAGCTCGATTAAGATAAAACGAGAAGTACACTGCGGGTTAGCAAACGAAAACCAAGCGCAACGCATCAAAGGCAGATGCAATGCACTCTCAATAGGAAACAAAAAATGACATCATCCACCATCTACATCTACGGTCCCCCAGGCGTGGGGAAAAGTACGGTCGGTAAAATTCTTGCCGAAAGCCTAAATCTCCCTTTTGTGGATGTTGATGAGGAGATCGAACAAGCGGCGAACGCCACTATCCCGGAGATTTTTGCGAGCGAGGGCGAAGAGGCTTTCCGCGATAAAGAAGAGCGCGCGCTGAAAGGCGTTGGGGAGACCTCGGTTGTTTCTCTTGGGGGCGGTGCCCTTTTACGCCGAGCAAGCCGAAATCATCTCCGTGACGAGCAGGTCATCTGCTTGGGGGCATCTCTGGCCACTTTAACGGAACGTCTGCAAAAAGATGGCGATCAGCGTCCGCTTCTTAAAGAAAATGCTTTAGCCACTTTTTTAGATGGGCGCAAGGCGCATTACGCATCCTTTTCGATCCAATTGGATACCGAAAATCGCACGCCCGCAGAGAGCGCGGATGAAATTCAGAAGCGTTTGGGGCGGTTTTATTTACGCGGGATGGGGCAGGGTTACGCGGCGCGCGTAGAGAATGGCGGGCTAAATAATTTGGCAGAATTGCTCAATGAGCATGGCTGCAAGCCGCCCTATATGCTGATCTGCGATAGCGATGTTGCGCCGATCTACGCCGAGAAAGTTGCGCAAACTGTGGATGCGCGCACAGTCGTTTTTCCGGCTGGCGAGAAGCATAAAACCATCGAGACGATGACGCAGCTTTGGCGCGATCTGATTAGCGCGGGGATGGAGCGCGGCGGGACGATCCTTGCGCTGGGCGGCGGCATCACGAACGATATGGCGGGTTTTGCGGCGGCAACGATCATGCGCGGCGCGGCTTGGGTGAGCATCCCGACTTCGCTGCTTTCGATGGTCGATGCCAGCCTGGGCGGCAAAACGGGCGCAAATCTGCCTGAGGGCAAAAATCTGGTGGGGGCTTTTTACCCGCCAAAACTCGTTCTCGCTGACCCCGAAACGCTGCAAACGCTGCCCGAAGCCGAAATCTGCAATGGGCTGGCGGAGGTGGTCAAACACGGGGTGATCGCCGACCCTGAATTACTAAAAAATCTCACCATAAAGAACACGACACCCTCAAGGGTGCAGGCGAGCACAAAGTTTGATTGGGCTGAGTTGGTCATTCGGGCGATGGGCGTGAAAATTCGGATAATCGAAGAAGACCCTTATGAGCAGGGCATCCGTGCCGCGCTGAATTTTGGACATACGATTGGGCACAGCATCGAATCACTCACAAATTATGGCATCCGTCACGGCGAAGCGGTGGGTATCGGGATGGTAGCAGAAGCCCGTCTCGCCGAGCATTTGGGGATTGCCAAATCTGGCCTAGCAGATGAAATCGCCGAAACACTCGTGTCTCTGGGCTTGCCTACTGAAATCCCAAGCGAAATCTCTGCCCTGGATTTGGTCGCCGCGATGCAGAGCGATAAGAAAAAGTCGAAAGGCGTGGTAAAGTTTGCTTTGCCAGTTAAAATTGGCGAGATGAGGGTGGGCGTGGTGATTGAGGATTTAGAGAGTGTTCTTTAGGTTGGTTCAATCTTGGGCTGATTGGACTAATCTGTTAGAAATATCTGAAGGAGACAACAATGCAACCTGTTCTGATATCCGAAGTTTTAAAAATCCTATTCTTGAATATATGGGTTGAGCCTTCAGGCAAAATCTTCACCCTCTCTATAGCCTACTACCTCTTTAGTGCTCTCGTTTTTAGTGGTTACATGTCTTTTTTTTCAGGAGGATATAACAGCATACCTTTCGGAAATTTTTCTCTTGGGGATTTGCTTTTCTTCTTCCCAACAATGTCTGTTTCAATAATTGCTTCTATATTTAACAATTTTTGGAAAACAATATGGAATTTCCTCTATAAAACAGCTCTCCCCACATTCTTAGGTCTTTTATCTGGCATCAAAATTCATATTTACATACTAAATGAAACTCATCTTTTAGAGCTTCACTCAATGTTTCTTGTTCTTATATCTTTTGGAGTATGGTTTTATAGCTTTTTGGCTTCTATCGATAACTCTCATAAATACCGAAAAACATTTCTTATCACCTTACAATTTTTCAGTTCGCTTCTTTTCATTCTCTTTGCAGTCGGTTTCACTCAAGACGCTTCTTCACCCCCATCACCTACCACAGAGCAAGTAACTGGTTATTTCGGATTTCTTGGGGACTTAATAATGACTTTCTTCCAAATTGTTCTAGGCATCTTAATTCCCATTCTAATAGGCAAAGGGATTGCAAGAAATGTCATAAAAAATAAGTTAGCCAGCAGTGTGGTTCAATTAGAGCTGCAACAGAAATTAAACAGTCTGAATAAATGGTTAGCCATAGACTCGAATGCTCATTCTACTGTATGGAACGTGTTACTAAAACCCAAAAACAATGAACCAGTTAACTTCACTTACATATTAGAAGACAACCTATTGCTCATTGCATCATTCAAAAACACAACAGCTTTCTATCTCACCCCAAACACAGAAAGCCAAAGAGGCTCTCTACAGATCATATCCAACGACATCATTGCCAATATTGAATTGAAACCAAAAGCAATCACTCAAAAAGAAAGTGACTACCTTTCCAAATAAAGGAAGAAAACTCATGACCACCCTACTCGTCCTACACGGCCCCAACTTAAACCTGCTCGGCACGCGTGAGCCTGAAATCTACGGGGCGTTGACGCTGGCTGATATTAACCAAAATTTGAAAGAAGCCGCTTCTGCGCACGACATGGAAACTTACAGCATCCAATCCAATCACGAGGGTGCGCTGATCGATGCTCTCCAAGAAGCCGCGACAAAAGCGGATGGCGTTATCTTCAACCCCGCTGGATACACGCACACATCCGTTGCGCTGAGAGATACAGTCGCGGCGATCGGCATCCCTGTAGTGGAAGTGCATCTCTCGAACGTTTATGCACGCGAGGAGTTCCGCCATAAATCGCTGCTTTCGGCTGTTTGCGCGGGGAAGATTTCAGGCTTTGGGTGGATCTCGTATAAGTTGGCTTTGGAAGCACTTGTGGAGATAATAGAACGCGAATAACGCGGATTTTCGCAGATAAAACAAAAAAAGTTTTTGAAGGTGGTTGAGTAGCCGATGCTCTTCGGCGTATCGAAACCACATCGTGAAATTCTCTGAGCTATTTTGGTTTCGATACGAGCAACAAAAACGTGTCGCTCTACTCAACCAACGGACGCTATTTAAAAATTATGGCAATAATTAAAAAACACTTTTTCGCACAGCTCGACGAGACCATCGCCACGCTAAAAACAGAAGGCGTGGAGGTCATCCGTCTTGACATCGGCTCGCCGGATTTACCGCCGCATCCCAGCGTGATAGAGACTCTCGCGCGCGCATCAGCACGCGGGGATTCGCATGGCTATCAATCGCATTTGGGTCCGCTTTCTTACCGCGAAGCATGGACGGGGATGTATAAGCGCGTCTTCAATGTAGACCTTGACCCCGCGACGGAAATTGTCCCATTGCTGGGGACGAAGGAAGGGATTTATCACCTAAGTCAGGCAGTAATTAAGGCTAGCAACGTGGTGCTAATCCCCAATCCCTATTACCCCACTTATTTGCGCGGCACAGAGCTTGCAGGCGGAACGCCATATTTTATGCCCCTGCTCGCTGAAAATGGCTATCTCCCCAATTTGGATGCCATCCCCGCAGAAATTGCCGATAAAGCCAAATTAATATGGGTAAATTATCCAAATAATCCGCTTGGGGCGACTGCGCCGCTCTCATTTTACGAAAAACTCGTCCGCTTTGCGAAAAAGTATAATATTTTGATTTGCTCAGATATTCCCTACGCTCAGGTTTATTTTGGCGAAGATGCGCCGCCGAGCATTATGCAAGTGGAGGGCGCAAAAGATGTGGCGATTGAGTTCAACTCGCTCTCGAAATCGCATAATATGGCGGGATGGCGCATCGGCGCGGCAGTCGGAAATTCGGCTGTTTTGAACACTCTGTTGAAGCTGAAAACCAATGCTGACAGCGGGCATTTTGGACCCATTCTTGAAGCCGCATCCCACGCTATGGGGTTAGAATCAAGTTGGATTCAGGAGCGGAACGATATATATAGTGAGCGGCGAGACATCATCATCGAATCCCTGCGCTCCTTGGGTGTGGATGTCGCCAGTCCACAGGCATCCCTCTATATTTGGTGCCCGATCCCCGAGGGCTGGACATCCGAAAAGTTTGCGTTGGCGATGCTGAAAGAAGCGGGCGTGAGCGTTGCGCCAGGGACGGTTTTCGGCAGCAAGGGCGAGGGTTTTGTACGCATTTCGATCACACAGCCAAAAGAAATAATCGCAGAAGCAATGGATAAGTTGAGTAAATGGTGGAAAACTTTATGAGCAAAAAAATTATCGCATTTCAGGGCGAGGCGGGCGCGTATAGTGAAGCCGCCGCTTATGCCTATTTCGAAAAAGATGCCAGCACGCTGACCTGCAAAAGTTTTGATGCGCTTTTTGCCGCCGTTTCAACTGGCAAAGCCACGCACGGAATGGTGCCAATCGAGAACTCGCTCGCGGGCAGTATTCATCGCAATTATGATCTTTTGCTGCGCAACGAACTTTTTATCATCGGCGAATATCATCACCGCGTCAGCCATTGCCTGATGGCATTGCCCGGCATGGCGTTGGGTGATTTGCAACAGGTTTATTCGCATCCGCAGGCCCTAGCGCAATGTGAAAATAGCTTGCTTGCGCTTGGATTGCCCCCCGTCGTTGCCGCAGATACCGCTGGCAGTGCGCGAGCGTTGAAGGAGAATAACGATCAAAATTCTGGCGCGCTGGCGTCTGAGTTGGCAGCGCAAGTTTATGGGCTGAATATTTTGCGGCGCAATATGGAAGACAACCCCGTCAATTACACGCGTTTTTTGGCGCTCGCCCCACAGAAAAATGACGAAAGGCAGGATGGCGATTACCGCACTTCCATCGCTTTTAGCCTCATCAATAAACCTGGCATTCTCTTCAACGCCCTGAGCATTTTTGCCTTGCGCGAGATCGACCTGACCAAAATCGAGTCCCGCCCGCAAGCGGGGAAGGCGTGGAAATATCTCTTCCATATTGATTTTATCGGGCATGTGAATGACGAAAGTGTGGGGAACGCGCTCAATCATCTGCGTGAGATCGCGCCATTTATTCGCGTTCTTGGATCCTATCCGCGCGAGAAGAGGGAATGGTAGCGAGACGCTCTTGATTTGAGCTTGATACTCTTATATAAAAATGGTTCAATCTTTGAGATTGGACCATTTCTCGTCCTGTCCCAGACTGCATACCCCATTCGGGGCACTTACGCACGCTGTCGCGTGCAATGCAGTCTTTTCTTTTGCTGTGAATATGATACAAAGGAAGAGAAGAAAGGAGTAACAAAATGAATATCTATCTTTATATTCTTCTCTATCTACTCACAATCATTTTCGGCTATTACGTCTTCCGCATTGCCGTTCGGAGAGATTATCTGGAAAAGGGGAAATTATCCAATTTCTCGTCTTTTTTAGAATTCCTGATTTTCGCCGTGCATGCCAATCTTTCATTTTCTTTTTTACCCGCGCCCTATCCTGAGATGCCGCCTTTCCCCGGTAATAAGTTTCAAGTCGTGGTTGGGATCGCCCTTCTCGTCATCGGTATCTTTCTGACCCTCTGGGCAATGAGCGGATTGGGATTCAAAAAAGCCCTCGGGCAGGATACCGAAACCCTGCATCGCGTTGGCTTCTACAAATTTACGCGTAACCCGCAGATCGTCTTTTACGGCATCGCCATTTTAGGGATGCCCATCATCTGGCCTTCACTCTACGCACTGGGGTGGGTGCTTCTTTTTGCGATCATCGCCCACATGATGGTTACCACTGAAGAAGAACATCTAGGAAAAATTTACGGGGATGATTATGTGAAATATTGCGAAGAAGTGCCGAGGTATTTTCTCAATTTCTAAAAATCCCCCACTGCCAATTTAGACTACAAAAATCTTAAAGACTTTTGTAGTCTTCTTCACTTAATCCAACAAATCTCTCTGAAGTCTCTGCCTTCCCTCAACGGACGGATATGCCTGCATAAAAACATCTGATTCAAAGAGACGAGAGAGTAAGGCGCGGATACCCGTCTGATGCTGCCCGCCGCCTTGGCTGGCATGACAAGCACTTGCGGCACGTTTCTTCTCGATTACCGAGCGAATGGCGATCCGCGCGTGGATAGGGAAAGAGACCTTCGCCAGCGAAGCCAGATCAATATCGCCGTTTTTGCCAAATTTACTGGGGTCTTTGCCAAAAAGACGCAATAACGCGACAGTTACTTTCAAAAAGCCTTTTGAAAAGGTATGAAAATATAATTTGCGCGGCTGAAAAGGTGCGCCTGCATCAGGTGCGTATGCCGCGTCATCAGCGTGCTCAAAGGCCAACACAGTCGCTTCGTGGATGGCAATATGATCGGGATGGCGGTATCCGCCAATCGGGTCGAAGGTCAAGACAATATCTGGTTTTAGTTTGCGGATATAGGCAACAACTTCTTTGGCAACCTTTTCGACAGGCTGTGCAAATAACGCGCGGGGATGTTCATTGTCCGCAGAGTCGGGCATCCCGGAATCGCGGTAGTCGAGGAAATAAACACCTTCAAGCCCCAAAATCCCAGCCGCGCAACGTAGCTCGGATTCACGTCGGTCAGCCACAGATTTAAAGCCCTGCATATATTTTTCGTCCATTTCGCCGACTTCCCCTCTTGTAGCACAAATGAGATGCACATCCGCACCCCGTTCGGCGTAGAGAGCTAAGGTCCCGCCCATGCCGAAAGATTCATCGTCGGGATGGGCGAGGACGGAAAGAATAACTGGTTTATTTTTCATGGAAGGTATTGTACATCAAATCTGGACACGATTTGTCAAATTTGACTTTTATTATAAAACTCTATCGTAACCACCCTGAAAAGCTCAACTAAATCACCCGTACTGCGTTCTGGGGGCAAGCTTGAACACAGAGAGCACAGCTTAAACACATCGATGCTTTGGCATCTGGCATTTCGTACGGAGCTTCTTGCCTAAGGAGCTTTTTTTCACATGCCAGCATAGCAAGACAAATACCATCTTCGCATTTTTCAGGCTCGCAAGCTTTGTAATCCACAACCACTGTTTTCTTAGGCATTACTTTCCTCTACATTTTGTTTCTTCAATTCTTCTACCAAAGCTTCTTCTAGATCGTCTAATTCTTGCAGCATTGCAGGAGGAACAGAATGCGCAGGCCAGCGTTTTTTCAACTCGGCTATTTTCTCTTCTAACTCTTTAATCAGATCGTTCTTCATTTCTTGCTCAGTCAAATTATTTTCTCCTCATGCTATTTAGAGGGTATTCTAGCATAAGGCAAGGCATAATATACATAAAATTTTCCCTTGCCTTCTCCTTTCCCTTTTTACATCAAGGCTCAGCGTGTATAATCTTTCACTATGAAAACTTTTCGTTCAAAATATTTACGCAAACAGATTTATCTTCCCCAAGATCATGGCTCGTGGGTTTTTATTTTAATGCCTCTTTTTATTGGTTTTTTCGCAGGAAATAAAATCTCTACAACCGCTATATACTTGATCGTTGCAGCAATGACCGCTTTCTTCATCCGACAACCCGTGACGGCCGCCGTTAAGGCTTATACAGGGCGCCGTCCACGCACAGATCTTCCTGCCGCCCGTTTTTGGATATTGATCTACGGTTTTATCGCCTTATTGATGCTGATCGGCTTGATTTTTCGCGGCTTCGCCAATGTGTTGTATCTCGCTATCCCCGGATTTGCAATTTTTGGCTGGCATCTATATTTAGTGAGCAAACGCGATGAACGCAAACAAGCTGGTTTAGAGATCGTTGCCGCTGGTGCATTGGCATTGGCTGCTCCAGCAGCGTTGTGGGTTGCAAATGACGGCTACGATGCTCAGGGATGGGCGCTCTGGATTTTGGTCTGGTTTCAGTCAGCGGCATCCATTATCCACGCCTATATGCGTTTGTCACATCGGAACCAAGCCCAAATCCCGGAGCGGACCGAGAAAATCCAGTTGGGGAAACGTGCCTTAATGTACACATCCTTTAATTTTGTTGCTTCTCTCCTGCTTGGTATCTTCGGCTTATTACCGCGCTTTATCTTCATCCCCTTTCTTTTACAATTGGGAGAGACAGTGTGGTGGGCATTTAATCCTGCAATAAAGGCAAAACCAACTGCAGTCGGTTTTCGCCAATTGGCAATAAGCACCCTTTTTACTATTTTGTTTATTATTTTTTGGAGTGTCTAATATGACTGAAATGACTTGGGAATTGCTGACGAAGGTTTATGACCGCATCGAAGCGGAGATGATGAAAGCTGCGCTCGAAGCGCTGAAAATCCCTGTTGAGTTAGCGCAGGAAAGTGTGGGAGGGACTATTCCCGTAAGTTTCGGAAAATTTGCAGAAATTCATATTTTTGTTCCCAAAGAAAAACTTGAAGAAGCCCACGTATGGCTTGAAACTTACACTAATGATGAATTTGAAACAGAAGAGGAAGAGGAATGAACGCATCAAACACTGTTATTCTCGTCACAAATTACGGCATGGGAAAATCGGATGAAGCCTTGCAAATAAAGCTATTTAGCAAATATGTCCAATTGCTCAACGAAAGCGAGTTATTATCCAACGCAATCGCCTTTTATACCGATGGCGTGCGCTGTGTGACCGCTGATTCGCCGGTGCTTGAGCATTTGAAAGCCATCGAAGAAAAGGGCGTCCGCCTAATCGTTTGCAGCACCTGCCTTGAGCATTTGGGGCTTGAAGCCGCTGTAGGCATTATCGGTGGGATGCCCGATATTATTGAAGCCCAATTTAGTGCAGAAAAAGTGATCACGCTCTAACTCGCCAAAAGGAGACCAAAATGAATTTCGACCTGACCGAAGAACAAAAAATGTGGCAAAAGATCGTTCATGATTTCGTCGCTGCCGAAGTGCAGCCGAAGGCGCACGAGATCAGCGAAAGCGGCGAATTCAATTGGGATGCCGTTCATAAAATGGCAGATTTGGGGATGCTCGGCATGATGGTCTCTGAAGAATATGGCGGTTCAGAAGTCGGCACGGTCAATATGTCTATTGCCATCGAGGAGTTGGGATGGGCGTGTGGCAGTACCGCGCTCTCTATCGCCGCGCATACCGAGCTTGGCTGCGCGCCACTCGCAAAATACGGTACGAATGAGCAGAAAAAGAAATTCTTGAAACCGGTTGCCAGCGGCACTGGTAAGCTCGCCGCCCTCGCTCTGACCGAACCCGGCGCAGGCTCTGACCTGCAGGGCGTGAAGACCAAAGCAGAAAAGGATGGGGATGAATGGGTCATTAACGGCTCAAAGATGTGGATCACTAATCCGAGCGTAGCAGACTATATCATCACCTTGGCACGCTCCCGACCTGAGGCTGGCTCCCGCGCAATGAGCATGTTCATCGTCCCCGCTAACGCGCCTGGTCTCATTATCCATCCACCAGAAAAGAAGATGGGGCTCCATGCATCCCAAACCCATGCCCTGACCTACGAAAACGTCCGCATCCCCGCTGATCATCTACTCGGTGAAGAAGGGCTTGGATTGCACCAAACCCTTGAAACGCTGGATGCTGGCCGCATCAGTATTGGCTCACTTTCCGTTGGTTTGGCGCAGGCTGCCTACGAGGCCGCTGTGGAATACGCCAAAGAGCGTGAAGCTTTCGGCAATCCTATTGCCAACTATCAAGCCATCCAGTGGATGCTAGCCGATGCCGCCACAGAAATCGAAGCTGCTCGCTTGATGATGCGCCAGGCCGCCTGGCTGCATGAAAACGGACGTCCTTTCAGCCAAGCGGCTGCAATGGGCAAACTCTTCGCCACAGAAATGGCAGAGCGCGTGGCGTATAAAGCCATTCAAATTCATGGCGGCTATGGCTACAGCCGCGAATATCCGGTTGAACGTATCTATTGCGATGCTCGCCTAATGACCATTGGTGAGGGAACAAGTGAGATCCAGAGAATGGTGATCGCGAGAAACCTTCTGAAAGGCTAGTATGAATAACTACAACAGCGCAAATACGCATATCACTTTAGACTTGCCCGATTGGGCGGTCGAGGAACACAACAAGCTCCCTGAGTTTTTTCCGACTAACGAAGAACGGATGGCGGCCATTATTGAATTTTCAAGAATGAATTTCCAAAGAAAAACCGGCGGTCCTTTCGCTGCGGGGATATTTGAGCGAGATACAGGTAAATTGATCGTCATTGGCGTTAATCGAGTTATGGCTTTTCATTGCTCATCCGCTCATGCTGAAATTATGGCAATATCGCTGGCACAAAAGAAACTGGGCACTTATGACCTCGGCGCAGAAGAGCTTCCAGCCCATCAAATTGTCGTGAATTGGCGGCCTTGCACCATGTGTTTTGGCGCGGTGCTCTGGTCTGGTGTGCGTTCATTAGTCATCGCCGGCGACGGCCCAGAACTGGAGGAAATCACAGGATTTGATGAGGGACCCATACACCCGGAATGGAGAAAAGAATTAGACAAACGTGGCATTGAATTAGCAGAAGATGTTCTACGCAAAGATGCGATTGAAGCATACAAAGAATTTTCAGCTAGCCGCGATTTTGTTTATAACGCGCGGCTGGGATCAAGCGAATAGCAAAAACTCCATCATTTCATAACAAAAAGCCTTCCGAAGTGGAAGGCTTTTTGTTATGTGGGTGAGACTATATCTTCTTCACTACCACCCAGGTATTAAACTCCTCGGTGTGGATTTCCACATCTGCGCCTGCGTAGGGGAAAAGCTCGGCAATTTTTTGCGGTGCAAGGAAATGACTTCGCATTAGCGCAAGTTTCTCTGCAATTGCGATCAATTTAACCGAGAATCTACGGATGTCTGGCTCTTGAATGACAATGCGTCCGCCTGGCTTGATGATGCGCCAGAGTTCGCTCGCGGTTTTTACTTGGTCATTGACATGATGAAGCGCATCTACCATTAGAACGCAGTCGAAATAATCATCGGCAAAAGGCATCTTCTCGGATAAGGCACAAGTGGGGCGTAAATCATCTTTTTCGGCTGCTTCTTTTAGCATCCCCATCGAAATATCGGAGAGCACCACTGAATCGACATGCTCTTTCAGAAAAGCAGAAACGCGTCCTGTACCACCACCCGCGTCAAGCAAACGGCAATCTGGGCTTGGCTCCAATTCTCGCAACATCGCTTCGATAGCTGCTGGAGGTATTACACGTTCATAAAAGGGGGCAAGAAAGTCAAAATGGTCAAAAGGCATGAAATTTCCTAGTCTACAGTGATTAAGTCTTTGATACGATCATAAGTTGAGGGTCCGATCCCGCTGACATCGGTGAGTTCGTCTGTGCGTTGAAAATTGCCGAATTGTCGGCGATGATCAATGATGGCTTGCGCCGTTGATGGTCCAATTCCTGGAAGGGTATCCAACTCGTCGAGAGTGGCGGTGTTGATGTTGATTCTACCCGAGCCGCTCCCCCCAGAACTATAGGCCGCACGTTTTTCGATGTTAATTTTTGAGCCGTCTTCAAGAATTGCTGCGAGATTAACTTGCTCCTGATCTGCGATGGGAAGAAATCCGCCAGCGGCGTTAATTGCATCCACAACGCGGCTTCCTTGAGGCAGGTCGTAGACCCCTGGAGAAACGACTGAGCCGGTGATATGTACAGAAACGGGAGCAGGTTCGGGTGGAGGGCGAAGCGGTACAGCATCCCCTTTAGGTTGACGGGCAGAAATCCATACAGCACCTGCGAGGAGCATCCCAATTAAAATTCCCAAAATGGTGTTGATGAAGGTTTTCATGCCCCAAGTATACCTGCTGTTCAGTTATCAGTGGTCGGTATTCAGTGTTCAGTGCAGCGGTTTTTATCCGACTATTCCTGCCGCGAGAAGAACTGTTAGTGAGCCGATATACCAATGAATGAGAAATGGATAGAGAAAAGATTTGCTGCGCCACGCCACCCAGCCAAAAGCGAAGCCGCCAAAGATAGTGGAGAGGGTTTCAATTTCCGGTTTGCCGACGTGGGCAATGGCAAAGGGGACGGCTTGGAGCCAGAGGGCTTCTGCGCCGAATTTGCGAGCGTAGCCGAAGAGGAGAAAACCGCGAAAGAGAAATTCCCAGCCGAGAAGATCGAAGAAGGTGTTCCAGGGGAGGCCGGGGGCAAGATGGTCGTAATAGCCCTGCATGGAATTATCTTTGCCCACTAGCCACCAGAGAATGGGCGTCATCAGGAGTATGCCGCCGAGGGTGAGTTTTAGCCCCACGCGCCAATCGCCGAGTTGGAAACCGTACTTGGCGGGGTTATCTCGAAAGATGAAGATGACGAAAAAGAGGGGGATAATGAGATAGAGTATCGTGCGATCTATCAGTTTGGATGATGTGAAGGTGTGATATTTATCAAGGATTAGCAGCGTGGTGCTGAGGATGGTGAGAGTGGCGATTCTCCAGTCGAGGTTGAGTTTGGTTTCAGTCATAATTATCCACAGATTTCACAGATTTGGCAGATTATTTAAAAACAAAGGGCACAAAGGGTCTCAAAATTTTCCTTTGTGCCTTTTTGTCTCCATTGTGTTTAATCTAGACTTTCAGCAAACCAATCTTGGCAACTTCGTCGCCAAATTTCTGGTCGACCATTTCTGCATCGGCGGGCGGGGCGGCGAAGCTGATCTCAACCGCCAGTGTTTCACCGCTGATGTAGGCTCGGTGCGCATCTACGGCGGCGTGGATTTCGTCCGATGCTGTCACGAAGACCTTTATGCGGTCTGAGACATCAAAATCGGCGGCTTTGCGCATGTCCTGTATGCGGCGAACGAATTCGCGCGCGAGACCTTCGGCAACAAGCTCGGGCGACAGGTCGGTGACGAGAGCGGCGAGATAGGCACCATCGGATGCGACGGCGTAGCCCTCTTTGGCTTCGGCTTGGACTTCAACTTCATCTGCCAGAATATCCAACTCATCGCCTTCGACCGTGACCTGGAGCTTGCCCTCGGTTAAGAAAGCTTTGGCTGCGTCTTCGGCATCTACCGCCATAATCGCCTTGCGGACGAGGGGGAATTTGCTCTGGTATTTCTGCCCCAATTGTTTGGGATAGGGTTTTACGCTATACGCCACGGCTTCACTGCTGGCATCGAGAAGACGCACGGCTTTAACGTTTAGCTCGCCTTGAATGAGATCGGCGTAGGTTTTGATGGCTTCACGCTCTTCTGCATTACCAACGAAGAAGGCAACTTCTGCCAACGGCTGACGGACTTTGAGTTCCGATTTTTGGCGGGCGGCGTGACCGAGCGAGACAAGTTTCATCACAACGTCCATTTCTCGGTTGAGTTTTTCATCTATGAGACTTTCATCGAGTTCTGCCCACTTTGCCAAATGCACAGATTCTGCGGCGTTTTCATCGCCAGAGCGCACGAGATTTTGATAAAGTTCATCGGCAATGAATGGCATAGTCGGAGCCAGGAGTTTGGCAACTGTCGATAAAGCGGTATATAGCGTATAGTAGGCGGCATTTTTATCGGCATCCGCTTCGGAGCGCCAAAAACGTCGACGAGACAACCGCAAGTACCAGTTGGAGAGCGAATCGACAAAATCCGTTATTGGGCGGGTGGCATTGGTGGCATCGTAATTTTCGAAAGCATCCGTCACATCCCGTACCAGCGCATTTAATGAAGAGAGCAGCCAGCGATCAAGAAGATTATCAATTTTAGCAGGCTCTTTCAGCGTGGGCTGGTCGAGATTGGCGTAGGTCACGAAGAAAGAGTAGGTGTTCCAAAGCGTGAGCGTGAAGGAACGCACCACTTCGTGGACGAGTTCGGTGGAGAAGCGACGGGGCTGACCGGGCGGGGTGGCGGTGTAGAGATACCAGCGGAAAGCGTCTGCGCCGTGATTGTCGAGAACGTCCCAGGGATCAACGATATTGCCAAGCGTTTTCGACATTTTCTTGCCCTCGCCATCGAGAATATGGCCCAGCGAAAGGACATTTTTGAAGCTGACCTGATCGTTGAGCAAGGTGCTGATGGCATGGAGCGAATAGAACCAGCCACGGGTTTGATCGACGGCTTCACAAATATAGTCAGCGGGATATTGATTTTTGAATTCTTCTTTATTCTCAAAGGGGTAATGCCATTGTGCGTAAGGCATGGAGCCAGAATCGAACCAAACATCAATTAGTTCGGGCACACGGCTCATCTTGCCGCCGCATTCTTGGCAGTCGAAATGGACATTATCCACATAGGGACGATGCAGATCGAGATCGCTTTGGTCGTTGCCTGAAAGCGTGCTCAGTTCTTCGCGAGAGCCAATGGCGTGCTGATGGTGGCATTCTCCACATTCCCAAACAGGGAGCGGCGTGCCCCAATAGCGTTCACGCCCGAGCGCCCAGTCGATATTATTTTCAAGCCAATTGCCAAAACGTCCCTTTTTGGTATGCGCGGGAACCCAATTGATGGTGTCGTTCAGCGCAACCAAACGGTCTTTCAGCGATTTCGTGCGGATATACCAAGTCTCACGCGCATAATATAGCAGCGGTGTTTTGCATCGCCAGCAGAAGGGGTAGCTATGCTCGTAATCCTGCACCTTGAACATCAGCCCACGATTTTGTAGGTCTTCGATAATCATTGGGTCGGCATCCTTCACAAAAACACCGCTCCACGGGCGGATTTCAGGGAAGAAAGTGCCATCGGGCGCAACAGTTTGCAGAACGGGCAAATCACATTCCATCGCCATATCCATATCGTCTGCACCAAAAGCAGGCGCCATGTGAACCAAGCCCGTACCATCTTCGGTGGTCACAAAATCACCCAAAACAACATAATGTGCGGGCTTATCAGGCGGCATAAAAGTAAAGAGCGGATTATATTTAACGCCCTGTAATTTCTTACCCTTGAAGGATTCCACTATCTCAACATCTTCGTCGCCGAAAACTTTTTCCACTAAATCACGGGCGAGAATCAAACGTTCTTTTGACGTGCTACCGTTTAATTGAACATCTCTCTCGACCTTGACATATTCCACATCCGCCCCAGCCGCAACCGCAACATTGCCGGGCAGCGTCCACGGAGTCGTTGTCCAAACAAGCAGAGATGTACCTTCTTCGTCAGCCAGCGGCATCCGTACAAAAACGGATTCTTCTTCGACATCCTGATAGCCCTGATTAACTTCATGGTCAGAGAGCGGCGTGCCACAACGGGGGCAATAAGGCACAACTTTATAGCCCTGATAAAGAAGGTCTTTATCCCAGAAAGTCTTCAAAATCCACCAAACGGATTCAATATAATCATCCGTAAAAGTGACATAGGCGGTCTTCAAATCTACCCAAAAGGCGATTCTGTCCGTCAGCCGTTCCCAATCCTGAATATAAGTAAAGACCGAGTTGCGGCAAAGTTCGTTAAATTTGTCGATGCCATAATCTTCGATCTGTTGCTTATTCGTGAAACCGAGCTTCTTCTCAACTTCAACTTCTACCGGCAAACCATGCGTATCCCAGCCCCCACGCCGTGAGACATGGTATCCCCGCATGATCTTATAACGTGGGAACATATCCTTAAAAGCGCGCGCCAAAACATGATGCACGCCGGGCTTTCCATTTGCCGTTGGTGGACCTTCGTAAAACACATATTCTTCACCGTCTTGATTTGCGGCGGTGGTTTTCTTGAAAATTTCTTCTTTTTTCCAAAACTTCAAAACTTCCGCTTCCATTGCAGCGACGTCGAGTTTGGGGGATACGGGTTTGAACATAAGACCTCCGGGAGTTACAAGTTTGCAAAGGGGCAAGTTGCATTTTTTTGTACAGGGAGAAAAGCCCAAACACTAAGGGCACGAAGTTCTCTAAGAAAAAACTTTTGTCTTTCCCTTGTGACTCTTTGTGTCCTTTGTGTTTAAAAATACTCCGTGTTCAAAGGTTGTTAAAGAAAAAAGCTTGCGTCTCATACAGAGACGCAAGCCATGCTTACGCGGTACCACTCTGATTCCTATCGAAATGTTTTTTTTCGACGGGCGCTCAATCCGTACGGCTGATTTCCCTCGTAGTAAGGACTTCAGTCCCTATAATCGCTGAAGCGATTACTACAAGGTTCGTAGCTTATACGCTTGTTTTTCTAACGAAGAACAACTCCGGCTCACCTACTCAACTAATCAACTAAGAACTAATCCCTAATCAACTATTCTTCAGTTCGCAGCTCCGGAAGGATTTTCAACTCATTTCGCTGGCTCGGCTCTCACCATTCCCGAGTTCGCTAACAGCTTAGGTGAATTTACTCGTTTCCATCATTGCCTTTAGATGGCGTATTATACACAGAGAGAGAAGGAGTGGCAAGTTTTTACAAAGTGAGATTAAAATCTCTGCTCAGAGAAAAAGTCTGTTTTCGCGTAGCACGCTTTAGCGCAAACAGACTTATTAACTCAACAAAAAACTCATTTTCATCTTTCGCCAAAGAACAAGGTAAGGAATAAACACCTTTCATGTATAATTTTTGCAAGTAGCTCCTCCTAGAAAAGGACAAAAAATGTCAAAAAAAACAAGTCTCCCCGGTTATTGTTTTTCCTGCAAAAAAAATACGACAAACGCGGCATAGGGCGGCATCTCAAAACCTGTGCTGCACGCAAGGAAGTAATCGAATCTGAAAAAGGCAGAAAGTCTCGTCTTTTTCAAATTCGCATTGAAGACCCTTATGCTTCTTCTTATTGGTTGGATGTTGAAATGGCAGCCAAATCCACGCTGGCAGAGCTAGACCAATTTCTGCGTGATATTTGGCTGGAGTGCTGTGGTCATCTCAGCCATTTTGTCGTCGGAGAAACTTACTACAGTTCATATATTGACCCAGATCCCTTCTTTGGAAGCTGGAAAACTGAAGAATATGATCTTAATGTCCCTATAGAAAAAACATTGCCCATTAACAAAAAAATACGCTATGAATATGATTTTGGCTCAACCACAGAACTTTCTGTCAAGATCATCGCCGAGCGAGAAGGCTCTTTGCCACGCGGAAAGAAAGTGCGCATCCTCTCACGAAATTTTACGCCTTTATATCTTTGCAGCACCTGCCAAAAAGAGCCAGCACAATGGATAAATGTCTTCAAATACGAAGATAATCTCTATTGCGATAAAGATGCCAAAGAAAATGAAGAATGGAGCGAGGGTTTTCTGCATCTGTCCAATTCTCCCCGCGCTGGCACTTGTGGCTACGATGGAACAGAAATCGAAGAATATAAATTTGAAAAATTTGTCTAACTATGCCTGAAAAAGAAATCACAATCTCCCTCCCCTCTCCCGCAAAACGCTTTTATCGTCACGGCTGGCAAAGTTGGTCGCTCGCCGCCTGGCAGGATATTGGCGAAAAGATCGCCATCCCCAAACCCACCCTGCTGCACCCCATGCAATATGACCCTGCCTACATCTACGAGCAACGCCCGCATGGCTCATCACTCGGCGCGGTTGAGATGGAGAATGGCAAAATCATCCTGCTCGGCGCGCTTGGGCTGGATGCCCACGTCTTTCTCGATAGCGACCAACTCATCGGGCAATACGAAAGCGGCACAGGCAAGTGGTTCACAGCCGAAGGCAGCGAAGAAAAAGTTTTTGAGCAATATGCCGCTGCCCTAAAAGAAACCGAGTTTTTTGAAAAAACTCGGTTTCTCCACGCCACACCTCCCACCATCTGGTGCTCGTGGTACAGTTTTTATACGCACATCAGCGAGCAAAATCTCAACCAAGCCCTCGACGATCTCGGCGACCTCCCTTTCGACGTTTTCCAAGTGGATGACGGCTGGCAGCGTGCCATCGGCGACTGGGTTCCGAACGAAAAATTTCCCGGCGGCTTGGATAGCTTATCCACGCAAATCCGCCGTACGGGACGCACGCCCGGCATCTGGCTTGCGCCCCTCATCGTAGTGCCCGACTCCGACATCTACCGTCAACACCCCGAGTGGCTCCTACGCGACGAAAAAGGGAATCTTGTCTCCGCCGGATTCAACTGGAACGAGCCGCTCTACACCCTCGACACAACCATCCCCGCCGTGTTTGAGTGGCTATCCGCATTAATGCGGCAAGTCCGTGCGTGGGGATTCGACTACGTCAAATTGGATTTCCTTTACGCGGGCGCTCTGCCCGGGGTACGGAAAATGCCCATGAAGCGGGAGCAAGCCTACAGACTTGCGTTAGAAACGATGAGAGAATCGCTTGGGGATGCCTATCTGCTCACTTGCGGCGCACCCGTCATTCCATCCCTCGGACTCTGCGACGGCATCCGCATTGGCCCCGATGTTGCCTCCCATTGGGATAGCCCCCGCGATGATCTATATCTAAATAATTTCGCTATCCCCGGCACAAGAAATGCCATTCGCACGACGGTCAACCGGCTCTGGCTAAAACCACTTGTCCACACCGATCCAGATGTAGCCTATTTTGCATCTGAAAGAAATAGTATGACCACCGAGCAGGAAAAAATGCTTCAGGATTTGGCTTTGGTCTGCAATTACAAAGCGACATCAGATATTCCCGCATGGCTAAGCGAATTGGAACGCAAAAAACTGGGAGATTTTCTTAGAACAGGAGAAAAGAGCATAGAAGATATAGATTTTTCTGTCGCAATGCCGATCCCTGAAGAAAATTTAATTCAGAAAATACTTGGCGCAGCCCTTGGCTGGGCAGGGAGCTTCCCCTTTGTCTTACGATTTTTTAATTGGCTGGGCGATAAAGAACTTAAAAAGAAGATTGACTAAAAAAAAACCTGCTCTATAAAAGGAACAGGGTGTCTCAGACTTCAACTTCTGCTAAAAACGCCCATAGGCTACAAAAGCAGCCATCGCGAAGAGCATCATATTCATCACGCCCATTGGCACCATTTCTTTACGTCGGAGATGCGTCATAAAGGCTCCGCCCATTGTGAGCGCAAGCCCAACAGCAGCAAGCGGGGTCAGGATCGGCAGAATACCCGTCAGCATCGGTAAAATCAACCCAAGCGCACCCAACACTTCTAATATACCTATGCCTCTAACTTGGCCTTGCGAAAAGTCTTCAACCCAGCCCATCATTTCCGCCATTTTCTCTTTGGGCTGCATTAGTTTCATCATCCCAGCCATCAAAAACATCACGGCCAATATACCTTGCACGATCCATAAAACGGTATTCATTTATTTCTCCTTTTTCTAATAAAAAATCTTGTTAATATATAGATAGAAAAGAGAAACCTTCTCCTACTTTATTTTGCTAATATCACTCACTTGCGCTTGCGTTAATTTTACTAAATCATCCACTCCTAAACGAATATTTAATCCCCGCTGCCCGCCAGAGATATGAATCTCTTCATGCGCTCGCGCGCTAGAACTCAAAATAACTACAAACCCTTTACTTATCAGCGCAAGAGGTGAAATTCCACCCGATTGAAGCCCTGTCAATTTCTCGGCATCATTTTGAGTAGGCAAAAAAACTTTCTTCCCCCCTAAAAATTTGGCAACTTTCTTCAAATTCACTTCGTGTGTCGCAGGGATTACTGCTAAAATCGGCTTAGCTGGTTTCCGCGTAACGACGATCGTTTTGTAGACAATATCAGCGGAGACATCCAGCAATCTAGCCGTCTCTATTGCCCCATGCTTTTCAGCAGGCAATTCAAAAGCAGTATAAGTGATCTTTCTAGATTCAAGGAGACGCATAATATTATTTTTCATTTCCATACACCTCTATGTAACTTCATAGGCAAATTTTACCGCATCCTGAAAAAGCATTAGAATAAACCAACGCCCTAGCAAAAGGAGTTCTCGTGCCTACAGAAAAACCATCATCTCTGCGCTTACTTATCGCGATCAGCATTGCCATTCTCGCCGTCTCAACATCCTCGGTATTCATCCGCTTTGCTCAAAAGGAAGCCCCTTCTCTAGTCATCGCCGCATCGCGTCTTTTGCTTGCCAGTCTCTTTCTCGCGCCACCTACGCTAATACGCCATCGCGCAGAGCTAAAAAATCTCTCCCGCAAAGAACTACTGCTCGGTCTTCTTTCGGGTATCTTTCTTGCTATTCACTTTGCCACATGGATCACCTCCCTTGAATACACGACCATCACCAACTCTGTCGTACTTGTCAGCACATCACCGCTCTGGGTCGCTATCCTTGCGCCGATCTTTCTCAAAGAAAAACTCACCAAAACCGTCATCCTTGGGATGATACTGACTCTCGTCGGCGGCACCATCATCGGATTCAGCGAAGGCTGCACTTGGGATGGCGGCATCATCTGCGCGTCACCTACCGGATTTGGGCTTGCTGAGGCATCAAAAGGCAACTTCCTCGCTCTGGCAGGTGCTTGGGCAATCGCAGGCTATCTACTCATAGGACGACAGCTACGGGCCAAAATGTCTCTCATCCCCTACATTTTTCTCGTCTACGGGATGGCAGCAATTGTTATGCTCATCATTCTCTTCGTCGGAGGAGAAACCCTGCTCGGATACTCTGCTATAACCTATCTCTGGCTGCTACTCATCGCCATTTTCCCTCAACTGATTGGACACTCCACCTACAACTGGGCTTTGCGTTACCTTCCTGTTGCCCTGGTCGCAGTGACCACCCTCGGCGAGCCAATCGGATCAAGTATTTTGGCATTTGTCATCCTAAAAGAAATTCCTACAACCCTGCAAATTATCGGCGGGGTACTAATTCTGGCGGGGATTTATGTCACATCACAAAAGGAAAAAAGAACAGAAAAGAAAAAAGAATAAGTCAATACATTTTCATCATCAAAAAACTTGACCCCCAAATACCCCTGTGGTAAACTATCGTCCGTTAGTTGGTCCCGTGGTGTAGCGGTTTAACATGCGGCCCTGTCAAGGCCGAGATCGCGGGTTCAAATCCCGTCGGGACCGCAGAGTGTAACAACACAAAACAGGCTCCTGGTGATAAATCACCAGGAGCCTGTTTTGTTTAGGGAAACACTCAGGTTATGTAGAATCTCTCCCATACTTATCGTCTTCAATAAATCAAAAAGAAACGGTGTAAGACAATCTCTCTCAATTTAGAAAACCAATATACGAGGGAATAATTTGACAAGCATATGGATTTTTGCTACACTAGTAACGCGTGTTACTAACACGCGTTACTGTCTGAGGAGACTGAGTGAGAAGAAAGCGTGCAACGAGCCAAGATGTAGCAAATTTAGCAGGTGTGTCACGCACCACTGTTTCGCTTGTACTCAATAACGTAAAAAGGGCTAGCATCCCTCCTCAAACGCGCCAAAAAGTTTATGATGCTGCTGAAACCCTCAACTATGTTCCAAACGCAACAGCACAAGCTTTGGCTACGCAACGCACAAAAGCAATTGGGCTGATCATGACGCGAAGTCCACACCATATTTCTTCAGACACATTCTTGCCACAAATCATCGGGGGATTATTAGAAATCACAAAAAAAGAAAACTTTCGCTTATTAATTGAACTTGTAGAAGAAGGGCATCAAGAACGGGTTTATTTAGAACTCGCAAGAGCCAAACATATTGATGCAATGATCCTGCTTACGCCTCGTCTCGACGATAAAGGGATAAAGAAATTAGAGGATGTTGGCATCCCAACTGTTCTTATGGGGAAATTGGAAGATCTAGAACTATATGCTGTTGGTGTAGACAATCGCAACGCAGCAAAAAAAGCAACGCAGCACTTAATTGACCTTGGGCATACAAAGATTGCCTGCATTGGAAATGCTCGCCCATCTTACGGGGCAGCACGTGACCGTGTTCTTGGTTACAAGGATGCACTGCTCGAGGCTGGATTTACGCCAGACGATTCCTTGATACGCTATGCGGATTTCGACCCCCAAAGCGGATATGAAGCCATGCAATCCTTATTAGATTCAAAACAAGAAATCACCGCTGTCTTTGTTGCGAGCGATAATGTGGCCATGGGTGCCAAGTCTGCGCTTCGCGAAGCAGATTTGCGTATACCTGAAGATATTTCCCTCGTCGGCTTCGATGATATCCCTTGGGCATCTTATTCAGACCCACCCTTAACAACTGTTAGGCTCCCAGCTCACGAACTTGCTTCTGAAGCCTGCTTACTATTACTCGATCTACTAAAGGGAGTAGAGGTAAAAGAACGAAGCCTGATCCTGGACACAGAACTTATCGTACGCCAATCTTGCAAGGCAATTTGAACCCTTGTCAACTCAACTTTTAATAAAGCAATAAACTCTTGATCATCTAAAGGAGGTGATGTCGCGGAAGGAAATAATTGTTTGCCCTCAAAGGTTATTGGACAAATATAGTGAAATATTAATGGAGGCTTTTTAGCCAAACTGGAGTTAGAGTTACTAAGGAGAACCCCATGGCTAAAAAGAAAGCAAGTGCAGAATCAAC
>Ga0233430_1001193_pt1 | contig 38440 bp, 27 predicted proteins | sample SI_118_April2016_2_FD_179883 | JGI IMG/M metagenome (GOLD analysis project Ga0233430, IMG submission 179883) | Seawater microbial communities from Saanich Inlet, British Columbia, Canada - SI_118_April2016_150_MG | ecosystem: Environmental > Aquatic > Marine > Inlet | place: Canada: British... | reverse complement strand
GGCGACGATCACCGCCACCAGTCAGATTATCGGCACGCTACCGTTTCCGGCTGGATGGACCTGGTTTTCGCTCAACCTGATCGCCGACGACATGTCGACCAATGTCGTCCTGGGGACGCTGGCACCGGAGAGCCAGGACATCCTGCGCGCCCAGCGCTCCTTCAGCCAGTACGTGCCGGGGGCCGGTTGGGTGGGTAGCCTTGGACAGCTGGCCAATGAGTCGATGTATCTGCTCAATCTGTCCCGTCCGGACACGCTGCAGGTGATCGGCTACGCAGTGGATGTGGAGACGACGAGCATTCCGGTGGAGCAGGGCTGGAACTGGATCGGCTATCTGCCGCAGCAGAGCATGGCGGTCAATCGGGCCCTGGAGTCCCTCAATGCCCAGACCGGCGACGTGGTCAAGAGTCAGTTCGAGTTCGCCCAGTTTGTCGAGGGATTGGGCTGGATGGGTAGTCTGCGTTTTATGAATCCGAGGATGGCGTATCAGCTCTCTGCCCAGGAGGCGGGGACGCTGGCCTACCCGTTCTTCGCAGGCGATCCGGCCACCAAAACCGCCGAACCGACCAGAATGGCCACCCCGTCCGGCTGGGCGGTCGATCCGCGAGCCTATCGCTACAACATGCCTCTCGTCGTCCGGATCGCCGGTAACGGCGTCACGCTGGACTCGGAAAGCGACGTGATCGCCGCCTTCGTCGGCGACGAAGTGCGCGGCGTCGGTCAGACGGTTTACGTGCCTTCGCAGGATCGCTATCTATCCTTCCTGATGGTCTACGGCAATACTGCGGAAGGGGAGCCGGTCGAATTCCGCTTCTACGACGCCGACCAGCATCGCGAGCGCTTTGTTGCGACCGAAGCCGAGTTCCGGGCGGACGCTCTGCGCGGTGGGGTCCACGTCCCCTTCGTCCTGGAGACTCGGGAACGGCGCCTGGGAGATCGCGGCTTTGTGCCCGACAGCTTCGTCCTCGGGCAGAGCTATCCCAATCCGTTCAATCCGAGCACGAAGATCGGCTACGGGCTGCCGCAGGATGGGCAGATCGAAATCGCCGTCTACAACCTCCTGGGACAGAAGATTCGCACCCTGGTCTCCGGTTTCGAGAAAGCCGGCTACCGTCACGTAACCTGGGACGGACGCACCAACGAGAGTCAATTGGTCCCCTCGGGTATGTATTTCTACGTCATGGAATCCGGAAATTTCCGCGATGTGAAAAAGGTGATGCTGCTGAAATAGTACCAACACTCCGAACAGATCGCCGATAATTCGTTCTGATGATCAGTTCCGGCAGTCGCCGAATCGCCGGTCGCTTCTTGGAACCTGCATAAAAAAGAATCTCCCAACGTCTTGAAATAACCGGGAAGGAAGACTTCCCGACGCGCGAAAAAGGGGCAAATCCGGGTTGATTCCGGGATCTGCCCCCTTCTCTTTATTTTCCCCCCAATGCTGAAAAAATGTCTTTTTGAAATTTTTCTTTGTATATTTTTGTTGTTTTATCACTTTCGCGGTCACATTTTTGCGACCAGGAACCGACAGGCAAACAGTTAGCTGGGGGGAGAAAAACCATGGGTAGTGTACCAGAAAAACTCGAAGGAATCTATCAACAGGTAGTGGCCCGCAATCCGGGAGAAAGCGAATTTCACCAGGCGGTGAGAGAGGTGATCGACTCGCTGGCGCCGGTTTTGGAACGCTATCCGCAGTACGCCGAGCACAAGATCATCGAACGGATCTGCGAGCCGGAGCGGCAGATCATCTTCCGCATTCCCTGGGAAGACGACCGGGGCGAAATCCAGATCAACCGCGGTTTCCGCGTCCAGTTCAACAGCGCCCTGGGGCCCTACAAGGGAGGGTTGCGCTTTCATCCGTCGGTGTATTTGGGTATCATCAAGTTTCTCGGTTTTGAGCAAATCTTCAAAAATGCGTTGACCGGCATGCCCATCGGCGGCGGCAAGGGAGGATCCGATTTCGATCCCAAGGGAAAATCGGACAGTGAAGTCATGCGCTTCTGCCAGAGCTTCATGGCCGAAATGTCCAGATACATCGGGGAATACACAGACGTCCCCGCCGGAGACATCGGCGTCGGCGGGCGGGAAATAGGCTACCTGTTCGGCCAGTATAAAAGGATCACCGGACGCTACGAATCGGGCGTGCTCACTGGCAAGGACCCTGCCTGGGGCGGGGCGCTGGTGCGGCGCGAGGCCACCGGCTACGGGGCGGTGTTTTTCGTCCAGGAAATGCTCAAGACTCGCGACGAGTCCTTTGAGGGCAAAACCTGTCTCGTTTCGGGGGCCGGCAATGTCGCTATTTACACCATCGAGAAAATCAACCAGCTGGGAGGCAAGGTGGTGGCCTGCTCCGATTCCTCCGGCGTCATCTACGACGAGAATGGCCTGGATCTGGATCTGATCAAGCAGCTCAAGGAGGTAGAGCGGCGCCGTATCAAGGACTACGTCGATTCCCACAAACAGGCGCAATATAGGGAAAATGGCAATATCTGGGAGATTCCCTGCGATGTGGCCATGCCCTCAGCCACCCAGAACGAGATCGACGAACAGGATGCCCTAACGCTGGTCAAAAACGGCTGCACCGCCGTGGGTGAAGGGGCCAACATGCCGACCAATCCCGCGGGAATCAAGGTATTCATAGATGCGGGAATAGGCTTCGGACCGGGCAAGGCGGCCAATGCCGGTGGCGTGGCCACTTCGGCGCTGGAGATGCAGCAGAACGCCAGCCGCGACTCCTGGTCCTTCGCCCACTCCGAGGAGCGGCTGGAGGAGATCATGATCAACCTCCATAAGAGCTGCTGGGAGACGGCGGCGGAATTCGGGCAGCCAGGTAACTACATAGTCGGAGCCAATATCGCCGGTTTTCTCAAAGTAGCCGAAGCCATGCTGGCTCTCGGTCTCGTCTGAAAACGGCGTGTCAATCGATCCGCAGTTGAGTACCGGACTGGGCGGCCTGGACCGCCTGCTGACCGGGCTGATTCCCGGCGATAATATCGTCTGGCAGGTCGGAGAAGTCTCCCAGTACGCCACTTTTGCGCAGTCCTTCTGCGCCGGGAATGGCGGTGGGGAAGTGCACTACTTCCGGTTTTCCAAGCATCCCCCTCTGCTTACCGCCACTGCCGGCCTCCGGATCCATCAGTTGGACCCGGGGGCCGGTTTTGAGCGCTTCATCGCCGATGTCCACGCCATTGTCCAGGCGGCCGGCTCCGATGCCTGCCACGTCTTCGACTGTTTGTCCGAACTGGCGGCGGATTGGTACAGCGACACCATGCTCGGCAATTTTTTTCGGCTAACCTGCCCCTTCGTCTACGACATGGGCAGCCTGGCCTATTTTGCCATCCTGCGCAACACCCACTCCTTTCGAGCGCTCGAACCGATCATGGCTACTGCCCAGATCGTGCTCGATGCGTATTGGCACCAGGACAGTTACTACGTCCATCCGCTGAAGGTGTATCAGCGGCATTCAACGACTATGCACCTGCTCCATCTCCAGGAGGGAGAGCAGTTTCTTCCGGTCACCCAGAGCCCTATCGTCGCCGAAGTGCTCAACACCTCCGCTGATAGCTGGTTGACCCCGGTCGAAGACCGCATCGATATCTGGCAGCGCACCTTTCTCCAGGCTGAAGAACTCTTCCAGGCGCACCGGCAAGGAGCGTGTTCCGACGAACGGGCGGATGCAGTATTCGAACACTTGCTGCGCATGACCGTGGCGCGCGACGGACGGATACTGGCGCTGGCGCGCCAGTACATGACCTATGAAGACGTCGTCGGCATCGGCAAGCGCCTCCTCGGGTCCGGCCTGATCGGCGGCAAATCGGTCGGCATGCTGCTGGCTCGCGCCATTCTCAAGCAGGCATCGAGCGAATGGGAACAGCGGCTGGAGACGCACGATTCCTTCTACGTCGGCTCCGATGTTTTCTACACCTTTTTGGTGGAGAACAATATCTGGTGGGTGCGCCAGAAACAGAGGAATGCGGCGACCTTCCTCGAGGATGCGGAACTGGCGAGAGAGCGTATTCTGAGCGGACACTTCCCCGACCATATTCAGGCGCAGTTCGGTCGGGTGCTCGATTACTTCGGCCAGTCTCCCTTCATCGTCCGTTCGAGCAGTCTGCTGGAGGACAACTTCGGCAATGCCTTTTCCGGCAAGTACGAGAGCGCATTCTGCGTCAACCAGGGAGAGCGGGAGCGGCGTCTGGCCGATTTTATGGCGGCGGTGCGTCTGATCTATGCCAGCACCATGAGCGAGCCGGCCCTCCGCTATCGGGCCCAGCGGGGGCTTCTCGCCCACGACGAGCAGATGGCCCTGCTGGTGCAGCGCGTCTCCGGCTCCATCAACGGCAAGCTCTTCTATCCCCATATAGCGGGCGTCGGTCTGAGCTACAATCCGTATGTGTGGAACGAGGCTATCGACCCCCAGGCCGGTCTGCTGCGATTGGTATTCGGACTGGGGACCCGGGCGGTCGATCGCGCCGATGATGACTACACTCGCATCGTGGCCCTCAACGTGCCGGACAAGCGGCCGGAGGCCAATCTCGACGAGGTGCGCAGATACGCGCAGCGCAAGGCGGACGTGCTCGATCTGGAGGCGAACGAGTTGCTCACCTATTCCTTCGAGGAAGTGACCGGAGAAAGTCCGGATTTATCCCTCGATCTGTTTTCCTCCCGCGATCCGGCCCTGGAGCGCCGGGCCCGCGAGCGCGGCCTGAAACCATCCTTTTCTCGCGTGTTGACCTTCGGCCGGCTCTTCAAGGATACTGCCTTCACCACCGATATGCGTCGCATGCTATCGACGCTGCAGACGGCGTATCAATATCCCGTGGACCTGGAGTTTACTGCCAATTTTTTGAACGACGGAGAATACAAGATCGATGTGGTGCAGTGCCGGCCGCTGCAGGTCAAAGAAGGGGAGTCACTTTCCCGTCCTCCGGCCGACATCACCAGGGAGGATCTGGTTCTCGAAGCCCACGGCGCGGTGATCGGTCAGAGTCGTCGGTGCGCCCTGGATCGCCTGATCTACGTGGTTCCGGAAACCTATGGCCAGCTGACGCTCCAGGAGCGCTACGCCGTCGCCCGCGTCATCGGCGAACTCACCCACCTGGAGGAACCCGAGCCACCGGCGACCCTGGCGCTGCTGGGACCGGGCAGGTGGGGCACCTCCACCCCTTCGCTGGGCATCCCGGTCAGTTTTGGCGAGATAGATACCGTTTCCATCCTCTGCGAAATCGTTGAGATGCGGGACGATCTGATCCCCGATGTCTCTCTAGGGACCCACTTCTTCAACGACCTGATCGAAGCCGATATGCTCTATATGGCCTTCTTTCCTAGACGGGAGGACAGCCATCTGGACCGGAACTTCCTCGAAAACGAGCCCAACAGACTGCCCCTGCTCCTTCCCAAGGCTGCTGCCTGGGAACACGTGATCCGGGTCATTGACGCGGCCAACCTGGCTGACCGGGGAACGCTCAAAGTACACGCGGATGCCCTCGAGCAGTGCGTCCTCTGCTACCGGGATCACAACTCCGCATCCCCGCCTGGCGGCAGTGTCGGGTAAATCCCGGAGCCTACTCCGCAAAGATCGCGTCGTCCGGCCAGTCTTTCTTTAAAAAACCGTCCTCCATATTAACCAGCGGCAGGTAATTGTGCTCCCGGCGGATCGGGTCCAGGACGCGCAGGGTGCGCAGTTCTACTATCGAGTCCTCGCCGTGGTTTTTTTGCAGGGAGGGGACGATCTTTCCCTGTATGCTTTCGACGATATCGCTGTCCGACTCCCCCTCGACGATCATCACCAGGGCGATATGGCCGTCCGTCTCGGTGATATTGCTGTCGCGGATCAGTTCGTAGAAGACATTGACCACGTTAGGTTCGTTGCGGATTTCCTCGACGATCTGGTTGCGGGTGATGCCCAGTTTGAACTTGATGATGAGCATGTGCTGAGTGGTGAAGCGGCTCGTACCGCTGGACTGCATTTCGACGACCGTACGATAGGAGAGAACGCCGTCCTGCTCTAGACGGGCTCGCTTCCGGCTGACCGTGCGCACCGGCACCCCGGTCTGGGAACTCACCTTGTTGTCGGAACAGCGCGGGTTGCGTACCAGAGCGCGAATGATCTGTTTGTCTTGGATATCGAGTTTTCTCATGGCCTAAACCCGTCCTCCCCTTTTGCTAAAATGTAAAATTTAGGTCAAAAATAAGATTATTTCTGACTTTAAATGCCACAAATATCCAAATATTGGCGTAAATCCATCAATGATATTGACAATCGCGCCTCTGGTTTGTATCTTACTATTCGATACGTTGTTTCACAAACGCGCCTGAAGTCCCAGTAATCCTGCCCAACAATCCCGACCGCGAGCACCTCTTGCCGCGGTTACGGATTTAGAAAACCACCCTCCGGGCAACGCTACATTTCTCGCACACCACAGCGCGGAATGAGGCATATCGCGCCAGATGAACATCCGCCGCCCTCTCTGTATCTTGCGAGCGGGACGGCCGTTATACATTGCGGGCAGAAGCCGAAAGACGAGTAAAACAATGGACAAAAAAGAACGACGCGCCACGACAAAACCGGGCATACCCCCCAAACAGGGCCTGTACGACCCCGCCAACGAACACGACGCCTGCGGCATCGGTTTCATCGTCGATATTAAGGGCCGCAGATCGCACTCTATCGTGCACCAGGCGCTCGAAATACTGGTAAACCTCGAGCATCGGGGGGCCTGTGGCTGCGAGCCGAACACCGGCGACGGCGCCGGTATCCTGATGCAGGTGCCGCACGGTTTTTTTCGCGAAGCCTGCACCGAACTGGGCTTCCAACTGCCCGCACCGGGCCAGTACGGCGTCGGTATGGTCTATCTACCTCCCGATCCGGAAGATCGCCGCGAATGCGAAGAGCATTTCGAGTCGATCGTCCGCGAAGAGGGACAGCAGATCCTGGGCTGGCGCGACGTGCCCACCGACAATCAGTTGCTCGGTGAAACCGCCCTGTCCTGCGAACCTTTTATACGCCAGATTTTCATCGGGCGCAACCCCGAAATCGAAGACGACCAGGCGTTCGAGCGCAAGCTCTACGTTATCCGCCGGCGCGGCTATTACGATATCGCCGCCAGCGACATCGGAGGGAGTGAATATTTCTATCTGACCAGCCTCTCCCAGCGGACGATCGTGTACAAGGGGATGCTGATCTCGGCGCAGGTGGAACCGTACTTCCCGGACCTGGTCGATCCGCGCGTGGAGACCGCTCTGGCGCTGGTCCACTCTCGCTTCAGCACCAACACCTTCCCCAGTTGGGAGAGGGCGCATCCCTACCGCTATCTGATCCACAACGGCGAGATCAACACCCTGCGCGGCAATGTCAACTGGATGCACACCCGCCAGGCGATGCTCGCTTCCGAGTTGTTCGGCGACGATCTGCCCAAGCTCTTTCCGGTCATCGCCGAGGGGGGCAGTGATTCGGGAAAGTTCGACAACTGTTTGGAGTTCCTCTCTCTCGGCGGTCGCTCCCTGCCTCACGCGGCGATGATGATGATTCCGGAGCCGTGGGAGAACCACGCCACCATGAGCGACGAGAAAAAGGCGTTCTACGAGTATCACAGCTGTCTCATGGAACCGTGGGACGGTCCGGCCTCTGTCGCCTTTTCCGACGGTGTAGTGGTCGGCGCCATGCTCGATCGCAACGGCTTCCGCCCGTCGCGCTACTACGTGACCAAGGACGACCGGGTGATCCTCTCCTCTGAAACCGGTGTGGTCGACATCCGTCCGGAGATGGTCGAGTACAAGGGACGGCTGCAGCCGGGACGCATGCTGCTGATCGACACGGCAGCGGGCCGCATCATCAGCGACGAGGAGATCAAGCACCAGGTCGCCATCGAGCATCCCTATCGGCAGTGGCTCGACGAGCATCTGATCGATTTGCACGACCTGCCGGCGGCACAGGGGATTCCGCGGGTGGAGGAGCATGAGACGGTGCTCGTCCACCAGCAGGCGTTCGGCTATACCTATGAAGATATGCGCGTCTTTCTCAAACCGATGGTCGAGCAACTGCGCGATCCGGTCGGCTCTATGGGGAATGATGCTCCTCTGGCCGTGCTATCGGATCGGGCGCATCTGCTCTATAACTACTTCAAGCAGCACTTTGCCCAGGTTACCAACCCGCCGGTCGATCCGCTGCGCGAGGAGGTAATTACCTCTGCTGAGACGACTATCGGTCCCGAGCGCAATCTGCTCAAACCGGAGCCGGAGAGTTGTCGCCAGATCAAGCTGGACAATCCGATTTTGACCAACGACGATCTGGCCCGACTGCGCGAAATCGATCGACCCGGTTTTTCTTCGGTGACTTTGCCGATTCTCTTCTCCAAAGCGGACGGCGAGGCCGGGCTGGAAAAGGGGATGGACGAGCTCTTTGCCGCCGCTGATCAGGCGATCGACGAGGGGGCCAATCTATTGATCCTCTCCGATCGGGGGTTCGACGGCGACCGCGTGCCGATCCCGGCGCTGTTGGCCGTGGCCGGGCTGCACCATCACCTCGTCCGCGAAGGGGCTCGCACCAAGGTGGGGCTGGCCTTGGAGTCGGGAGAGCCGCGCGAGGTCCATCACTTCTGTCTGCTCATCGGCTACGGCGTGCAGGCGATCAATCCGTATATGGTCTTTGAGAGCCTGGCGGACATGATCCGCGAGGGGATGATGGACGAATACGGCTACGAGGAGGCGGCCAAGCGCTACGTCAAGGGAGCGGTAAAAGGGGTGGTCAAGGTGATGGCCAAGATGGGAATTTCGACTATCAAGTCGTATCGCGGCGCCCAGATCTTCGAGGCGGTCGGCCTCAGTCAGGAGGTGATCGACCGCTACTTCACCTGGACCACCACTCAGGTCCAGGGGATCGGCATTGAGGAGATCGCTCGCGAGGCACTGGCCCGCCATCGCCGCGCCTTTCCCGAGTTTCAGGTAGACGAGCGCACCCTGGAGGAGGGGGGGCAGTATCAGTGGCGCAAGGATGGGGAGCACCATCTCTTCAATCCGCACACGGTGCACAAGCTGCAGCAGGCGACTCGTACTAACAACTATGAGACCTACAAGGACTACGCCCGGCATATCGACGACCAGTCCGAAAAGCTGGGCACCTTGCGCGGTTTGCTGGAATTGAAATTCGCCGACGAGCCGATCCGACTGGAGGAGGTGGAGTCGGTCGAGTCGATCACCCGCCGTTTCAAGAGCGGCGCCATGTCCTACGGCTCGATTAGCAAGGAGGCGCACGAGACCCTGGCGATCGCCATGAACCGTCTGGGCGGCCGCAGCAACACCGGCGAGGGGGGCGAGGATCCGGCGCGCTACACTCTCGAGCCGAACGGCGATTCGAAGAACAGCGCTATCAAACAGGTCGCCTCGGGCCGCTTCGGCGTCACCAGTCAGTATCTGGTCAACGCCCGGGAGTTGCAGATCAAGATGGCTCAGGGGGCCAAACCGGGTGAGGGGGGAGAGCTGCCGGGGCGCAAGGTCTATCCCTGGATTGCCACTGTCCGCCACTCGACGCCCGGAGTCGAGCTGATCTCGCCGCCGCCGCACCACGACATCTATTCGATCGAGGATCTGGCGCAGTTGATCCACGATCTCAAAAACGCCAACCAGGATGCGCGCATCAACGTCAAGCTGGTCTCCGAGTTCGGGGTCGGCACCATCGCCGCCGGGGTCGCCAAGGGGCATGCCGACGTGGTGCTGATCAGCGGCTACGACGGCGGCACCGGTGCTTCGCCGCAGACCAGTATCAAGCACGCCGGTCTGCCCTGGGAACTCGGTCTGGCCGAGACTCACCAGACTCTGTTGCTCAACAATTTGCGCAGTCGCATCGTCGTCGAGGCGGACGGGCAGCTCAAGACAGGCCGCGATGTCGTCATCGCCGCTCTGCTGGGCGCCGAAGAGTACGGCTTTGCCACTACCGCACTGGTGACCCTGGGCTGTCTCATGATGCGGGTCTGCCATCTGGACACCTGCCCGGTCGGCGTGGCAACGCAGAATCCGGAGCTGCGCAAGCGGTTCACGGGCAAGCCGGAGCACGTGGTCAACTTTCTGCGCTTCATCGCCGAGGATATGCGCGAGATCATGGCCAAACTCGGTTTTCGCACCATCGACGAGATGGTCGGCCGCACCGACCGGCTCGAGTCGAAGAAGGCGGTTGAGCACTGGAAGGCCGCGGGGCTGGATCTGACCTCGATCCTCTATCAGCCCGAGGTCGGCCCCGAGGTCGGCCGCTACTGCACCGAGGCGCAGGACCACGGTCTGCAGGATGCACTCGACAACACCACACTGATGGAGCTGTGTAAGCCGGCGTTGGAGCGGGGCGAAAAGGTCCGGGCGGATCTGCCGATCCGGAATGTCAACCGCGTGACCGGCACCATCGTGGGCAGCGAGGTGACCCGACGCTTCGGTGCTGACGGTCTGCCTGAGGACAGTATCCACCTCAAGTTCCACGGCGCTGCCGGCCAGAGTTTCGCCGCCTTCGTGCCCAACGGCATGACCATGGAGGTGGAGGGAGATGCCAATGACTACTTCGGCAAGGGGCTGTCCGGCGGCAAGCTGATTCTCTACCCACCGGCCGGTTCCACCTTCGTGCCCAGGGACAACATCATCTGCGGCAACGTCGCTTTCTACGGCGCCACCACCGGCCAGGCGTATATCCGCGGCATGGCCGGCGAGCGATTCTGCGTGCGCAACAGCGGTATGAACGCGGTGGTCGAGGCGGTGGGGGATCACGCCTGTGAGTACATGACCGGCGGTCGTGTGGTGATCCTCGGTCCTACCGGCCGCAACTTCGCCGCCGGCATGTCGGGCGGTATCGCCTACGTGCTCGACGATGAGGGCGACTTCCGCACCCACTACAATCAGGGGACGGTCGAGCTCGAACGGTTGGAGGACGAGGAGGAGATTCGGGAAGTGCGCGCCATGATCGAGCGGCACATCCACTACACCGGGAGCAGCCTGGGCAGCGAGCTGCTGGAGCACTGGGAGGAGACGCTGGCGAAATTCATCAAGGTCATGCCGCGCGACTACAAGAGGATGCTGGAGGCGTTCACGAGCGTCGAGGAGCAGGGTTTGACCGGCGACGAGGCCGCTTTGGCCGCCTTCCGCGAGGGGGTCGCAGTCGCTTGAAAGGAAAAATCTGATGGGCAAACCAACCGGATTCATCGAATACGAACGCCAGCTGCCGACCGACCGTTCTCCTGCAGAGCGGGTCGGGGACTGGGACGAGTTTCACGAGCATTTCCCCGAGGAGCAGGTGCGCCGGCAGGGATCTCGCTGCATGGACTGCGGTATCCCCTTTTGCCACCTCGGTGAGTCGCTGCCCGCGACCAGTCCGGCCGCCGCCGGCTGTCCAATCAACAATTTGATCCCCGAGTGGAACGATCTGGTCTACCGCGGTCTCTGGAAAGAGGCGCTGGAGCGGCTGCACAAGACCAACAACTTTCCCGAATTCACCGGCCGCGTTTGCCCCGCCCCCTGTGAGGGCTCCTGCGTGCTGGGGATCAACGATCCGCCGGTGACTATCAAGAACAACGAATGCACTATCATCGACCGGGGTTTTGGTGAGGGGTTGGTGGTGCCGCATCCTCCTGCCAAACGGACCGGCAAGAAGGTGGCGGTCGTCGGCTCCGGGCCGGCCGGTCTGGCCTGCGCCGCACAGCTCAACAAGGCCGGTCACTGGGTGACCGTGTACGAGCGCGCCGACCGGATCGGCGGTCTGCTTATGTACGGCATTCCCAATATGAAGCTCGACAAGAGGATCGTGCAGCGGCGGGTCGATCTGCTGGCGGCCGAGGGGGTCGAGTTTGTGACCCACACCGAGATCGGCAAGAACCTCCCGGCGGCACGGCTGGTCGAAGAGTCCGACGCGGTGGTGCTGTGTATGGGTGCCACCAAGCCGAGGGATATCCCGATCGAGGGGCGGGAGCTGAAGGGGATCCACCAGGCGATCGACTTTCTCAACGCCAACACCAAGGCGCTGCTGGACGGCGGCCATCAGAACGGCAACTTCATTTCGGCGGAGGGCAAGGATGTCATCGTCCTCGGCGGGGGCGACACCGGCACCGACTGCGTGGCGACTTCGATCCGGCACGGGTGCAAGAGCATTCTCCAGTTCGATATCATCCCGGCGCCGCCGGCCGAGCGCACTGACGACAATCCCTGGCCCGAGTGGCCGCGCATCTACCGGCTGGACTACGGGCAGGAAGAGGCGAAGGAGCGCTTCGGAGAGGACCCCAGGCAGTATCTCATCAGCACCACCAAATTCGTCGGTGACGAGAGCGATCAGGTTAAGGAACTGCACACGGTGGAAATCGAGTGGGTAAAGGGGGAGGATGGTCGTCCCTTCAGAGAGGTCCCCGGCACCGAAAAGGTCTGGCCGGCCGACCTGGTGCTGCTGTCGATGGGCTGGCTGGGGCCGGAGGACACCGTTTTGGAGCAGCTCGACGTGGAGCGCGACCCCCGCTCGAACGCAAAGGCGGAGCACGGGAAATTCGCCACCAGCGTGCCCGGTCTGTTTGCCGCCGGCGACGTGAGGCGCGGCGCCAGTCTGGTCGTCTGGGCGATCAACGAGGGACGGGGAGCCGCCCGGGAAGTGGATCGGTATTTAATGGGGAGCAGCGATCTGCCCTGACGAGATTGGAGTTGTTGCCAAAAGCTGAAACCGAGTAAGAAAACCGGGGGACTCGAAAGTCTCCCGGTTTTCTTTATGCGCCAGGCATGGCGCGACGTAGCGGGCATCTCGCTGTGTTCAACCGGTGAGGGAAACCGACCCGGGAAGTGGCTTGGAGGGTGTAATACCGAATTGCTGAATTATTGTCTGGAGTTGCCACGGTTTAGTGGATGATTTACGACTTTCATCTCAGGCAACATTTTGCTGAAGTCTCTCAAACTACAGGGGTGTCCCAGAACTGAAGAAGCCGACCTAGTTGGGGCCAGCTATAACGAGAGAGGAGAGGAGTTGTCAATTTTCGTATATTCTTACCTCCATCCCTTACCGTCTAAACCTGGAGAGACAAGATGGCCTACATTGATTGGAGCGATGAGCTCAGCGTCCAAGTGGCAGAGATCGACCAGCAGCATCAGAAGCTTGTGTCGATGCTCAATGAGCTTCATGATGCCATGCGCGAAAGAAAGTCAAAGGATTCTCTGGGCAAAATCATCGAAGGACTCGTAGGTTATGCCGGAACTCATTTTGCCACGGAAGAGAAGTATTTCGATCAGTATGGTTATCCTGAAGCAACTGCCCATATAGGAGAGCATCGCGAATTCGTGGCGAAAGTCTCTGATTTCAAGCAAGGCTTTGACGAAGGTCAGATTATGTTATCAATTGACGTTATGGATTTTCTGGAGAATTGGTTGGTAACGCATATACAGGGAAGCGATAAGAAGTATGGTCCGTTTTTCAATGAGAAGGGGTTGAGATAGGCCGGCTAGCTAGGATAGGGATGAGATGATGAGACGGCTGATCTATCTGTTGGGGATGTTGGTAAGTGTGCTGCTGAGTGGCGCCTGTGATGCCCAGTTTACGGGACGATTCCTTGTCAGCGTCCTAATGCCCGGGGAGTACATCAACCTTGATATTGCCTTGATGAATCCCGACGGGACGAATCTCCAGTACCTGATCACTACTCCGGCAGCCGAAGACAACCCGGTATTGTCTCCCGACGGTCAAAAGCTTGCCTTCATCCGCCATAGATCCTGTGGGAATGATGTCCTCATCATGAACGTAGATGGGACGGATCTCATCCAGTTGACTCCGGATGAGGGATGTCCCTGGAATGTAGGTCTCACCTGGTCGCCTGATGGGACTCAGGTCGCCTTCAGTCGGTATACTTCTATAGATGAGATCATGCCGACGGATGACTACGATATCATCGTGGCCAATGCCGATGGAACGGGCTGGAAAAACCTGACCCAACATTGGGCTGTAGACCAGTTTCCTACCTGGTCACCCGATGGGACCAGAATTGCTTTTAGTAGTGGCGGGAGAGATGAAAACGACCTGGGTAATGGTGATATCTATGTGATGAATCCAGATGGTACAGACATCACCCGCCTGACCTTCCACCCAGAACTTGATCTAGCCCCTCAATGGTCCCCGGATGGCACTCGAATCCAGTTTTATTCCTACCGAGATGATCCTGTGTATCCCGAAGTCTACGTGATGAATAGGGATGGCAGTGACAAGGTCAACCTGTCTCAACATCCGCAGGTTGATTATAGCGGCTTCTGGTCTCCGGATGGCACCCAGATCCTCTTTGAGTCTGCCCGGGATGGTGGACATCCGAACCAATACATAATGGATGTCGATGGGGGAAATCTGAGGAAGCTTGAGCTCGACGAAGGGATCGTTGTACATCAGTGGCTCCCGAATGAGAGCGTCACACTCATCTTGCCCAACTCATGGGGACAGATCAAAGCGGGGCAACGCTGGATAGGGAGATGAGATGATGAGACGGCTGATCTATCTGTTGGGGATGTTGGTAGGCGTGTTGTCTGGAGGAGAGTGCTATGGATAGGATGAGGGATGGTTGCTGGTGGTGGTCGAGGGGGTTCAAGATGGAAATCTCGCTCTGATGGATATTATCGGCTCGCCTCTGCTGCTTCATGCGGATCAGCCGGTGTGCGGTCTATAGTCCCAGCAGCCGGGTGGCATTTCCGAAGGCGATCTTGTCGAAAACTTCCCGAGTGATTTTCCCGTGCGCCAGGGATTCCTTCAGGAAATCGGCGAGGAGGAGGAGGACGTCGCTGCGGTTTTGGGGGGCGCATACATCAGTCCCGAAGCAGAGCCGATCCTGGAATTCGGTGAGGAACCAGTAGCCGAATTCCGGGTCGCGGCTGACTGCATTGTGACCGCTGCCGGCGGACAGGTCGCCGTACACGTTCGGGTAGTCGCGCAATAGCTGGACGACCTTGCCTTCTTTGGCCATCGGTGTTTTCGGGTACCCGCCGCGGGTCTCTTCGGTCACGTCGCCGCTGATTTCGGACCAGAACGCCTGGGAGTGGCACAGGAACTTGAGGTCGGGGAACTTCTGCACCATCTTCTCGAACCGGGGCAGGTGCAGGTCGTCGATCAGGCCGTAGGTGTTTCCCTGTTGGGTGGCGACGTGGAAGGTGAGCAGCATCCCGTTTTGTTCGGCGTGGTGGAACAGGTTCTGGACCAGGGGATCGTCAAAGTAGAGGTTGGCGCAGACTTCACCGACGCCCGGGCAGCCGCGTTCCCGGTAGTACTCCATGAGGTAGCCCAGGTCCGCATCGGCCGCGTTGCTCACCATGCGCGGATCGATGTTGCAGAAGGGTACGAATTTGCCGGGGTGTTGAGCGGCTATGTCGAGCGCCTCCTGAACGGACTGGATCGCGAAGGCGCATTCCGGGTTCACGCTGGGCAGGATGACGGCCGTCTGGATGCCCACTTCGGCATACATCTCGAGCAACTGTTCGGGCGTGGCGTAGCTCTCGCCGGATTTCATTCGGGGAGGTGCGGGCTGTCGTGCGGTGTGGACGTGGATGTCGATGAACATGGAATTACCTCCGTGAGCAGGAGTTCGGGGCTAGTGTTTTGTCAACAAAAAACGTTGACAAAATTGCAATCAGGATCTTTCAGTAAATTAATATATTTACGTGATTTCCGAAGGTCGAGAATTTTGTTTACAGTGCACTAGCGTGCCATGTCGTTCTTAACTATTTCCGCGCGACAGATCACGACAGCCCCAGAAGCTCCAGGCTGTCTCGGTGAATCACCCCTTCGATCTCCTCCTCCCGCAGGCGGGGCAGCCCCGTCCCCTCCAGCATTCCGTTCAGTCCGTGCAACCCGGCAATCGAGTCGTCCACCGTGGTGAAGGGATAGTCTGTGCCGAAGAGCAGCTTGTGCCACTGCCCGTATTCCTGGATCAGCATCAGGCTGTGGTAGAGCTGGAAGGGGCGGTAGTGCAGGGCGCTGACGTCGGCATACACGTTCCGATGCTTGCGAATGACCGCCACGCACTCCCCTTCGTATGGATGGCCCAGATGGCCCAGGACGATCTTTACATCCGGGAACCGGCGCGCCACTGCGTCGAAATGGCGCGGCAGCGTGCAGTCCAGGGGAGCCTGGGGGATGAAGGTAGTCCCGGTGTGCGTGATCACCGGAAGATTGTTGTCGCCCGCGTAGCGCCACAGCGGGTCGAGCTTTTCGTCCTGCGGATAGAACCCGGCGTACATCGGCAGCAGCTTGATTCCTTTGAGGCCCAGTTCCCGGTGACCGTGGTGCAGCTCTTTCTCCCATCCGTCCTGCGTCGGATCTACCGACAGGAAGCCGATAATGGACTCACTGTTTGCGGCCGCGTACTGCGCCACGTATTCGTCGTCGACCCACACCCCCGACAGCTTTGCTTTGCCTCCGAAGACGATCGTCCGATCGCAGCTTTTCGCCGTTCTCCTGTACTCCTCGTAGGTCACCGTCAGGTCGAGCTCGACATCTGCCCGCGATACCTCCTGGGCCTGCCGGCGGGCTTCCTCGGTGAAATGCTTTGTATAATCCCAGACGTGACTGTGGACGTCGATAATCATGCTTTTCTCCCTGTGAATATTTTCAGTATAGGCGATTTTCTGACCCGCATCAAACCTGTTCTGCGTTCCTCTTATCTCCCAGGATATGATATCAGTAGGCACAAATCTCGCCAATGGTCTTGGGGTGACATCAGCTGTCTTTCAATCAGAGAGGTCAAAATATCACTTGACATCCTGTCATAATCACATACACAATATGATATTATGACAGACTACATCCCTCGCGATATAGCTTCCTATGTGGAAGAAGCCCTGTCTTCTATGCCGGTCGTCGTCCTCACCGGTATGCGCCAGACAGGGAAGACCACCTTCCTCACCCGGGACAATGCGCTCAAAGACCGCCGTTATATCACGCTCGATGACTTCCCTCAACTCGAAGCCGCTCGTCAGAATCCAGAGACGCTTATAGAGGGGGAGAAACCGATCACCATCGACGAAGCCCAGAAATGTCCCGAGCTTCTGACCGCGATTAAACGCGCCGTCGATGAGGACAGGAAGAACGGACAATTTCTTCTCAGCGGATCCGCCAATTTTGCCCTCCTCAAGGATGTCTCCGAATCCCTCGCCGGTCGGGCTGTCTATCTTTCTCTCCAGCCTTTCAGTCGACGGGAACTCCAAACATCTACCGAAAAGGAACCCTTCCTTCCTCGGTTCTTTGAAAATCCGGAAATTCTGGAGTCGGGAACCTGTGCGGCACTTCGCCCTGAAGAGATTCTCCTCGGAGGGATGCCGCCAGTCTGTCTGGGTCAGGCAAAGAACTCTCGACTATGGTTCAGCGGCTTTGAGCAGACTTATATCGAAAGAGATCTCCGCTCCCTGAGCCAGGTTGCCGACCTCGTTGCCTTCAGGAGACTGATGCAGTTGGCATCCTTGCGCACGGGACAAATTCTCAACCAGACAGATCTGGGGCGCGATGTTCATCTCAACGCCGAAACGACGCGTCGATACCTGGGACTTCTCGAAACCTCTTTTATTCTCAGTCGCCTACCGGCCTATCGCGGAAATCGTTCGAGTCGCCTGATAAAGGCACCTAAAATACTTCTCGCAGATTCCGGTCTGGTCTCCTACCTGGCGCGCGTGACCGATCTGACTCCCAGCGCAGATGATCCACTGCGGGGACCGCTCTTTGAGACCTACCTCGCACAGAACCTCAAGAGCATCGTGGCGGCGCACTGGCCTGGAGCAGAGTTGTACTACTGGGCGATATCCGGACGGTACGAAGTGGACTTCGTGATTGAGGATGGTCTGGATTCGATCGCTATCGAGACTAAGGCGGCTACCCGTTGGAACAGGTCGGATCTTTCGGGGCTGGAGGCATTCCTCGCATCGACAAAGCGCTGCAGGGCTGCAATTCTCGCACACAATGGAACGCAGGCGGCAAGGCTGGGAGATCGTCTCTGGGCTTTACCCTTAACGACAATCATAAGTTGAAGTCTGTTCGAAAGCAGATGCCCACTTTTCAGGACGCTACAGTGACCATCCAACTTTTCTGAAACCGGCTTCGTGGAGTACTATCAAGAATAGGCATTAGGAAGAAGAACCAGCGCAGAGTGACCCAGAGTGCAGTAAAAACGTTCAGAAAAGCGAAGCATTCCTCGGTTCCGCCAACTCGTAAGGAGACGGCCGGGGCAGGCTGTCGAGCAGAGCATTCGCCGTCGGAAAGAGTAGCGCCCCTTTCTCCGCCATCAGGGACATCACCAGACCGGCCGCGCGGTGACGCAGCAGGACGTTGCCATCCACTGTAGCTTCCCCGACGTCCAGCGTGTCGATCCGCCCCTGGTCGTCGTGTAGATACAGGGCTCGTTCTGTTTCTCCTGAATTGAATACATCCGGAGAGTGCAAGTTCTGGTAGCGCAACCGTCCGAGGAAGCCGACGTATTCGAAAGCGCTTCCGCTGACGCAGCTTTTCTCCTCTCCGGCGAAGGTGCCGATCCACTCGTAGGTCGGTCCCTGCGGCGGCATTCCCGGCAGGTCCGGACGGCCGGGGGTCGTTTCGACGCGGCGCAGGCTTTTGAGCGGAGAGTCGGATTTCCCGACGAAACGGATATCGACGATCTGTCCACGCTCCAGTCCCTGCGGCAGGACGTGTGGATCGATCATCGGCGGCGCTCCTCCCGCCAGGGCCAGACGGGGGTTGGCGTGCAGGTGAAAGATCGTGTCGTTTCCAACCCGCTGGACGTATGACTCTCCCGATCCGGGTGCCGGAATTCCCCGCCCGATGCGCATCTCTTGCAGCAGCATCCCCCGCTTATCTCTCAGCCCGATGGTCAGCGCCTGCGTCGGCACCAGGCCGGCTCCGGCCAGATCTCCCGGCTCGGAGCTGACTGCGGTGCACTGGCTGCTCAGCAGGCCGTTGAGAAGGCGATCGACGCGATCGACGCGTGCGAAGGCGTCGAACAGGGCCGGGTAGCGCCAGAGTCCATCTCGTCGCACGTAGGTCCAGCTTCTTCCGCTCAGGCGGATTTCGAACTGTTCCACCTGTTCTGCGGGTAGCTGGACGAATGGACGCAGAGCGCCGGCGACCCTCCGCTCGGCGCGGCGGTGTTGTTTGAGGCGATCTTCCGCCACGACCAGGAGGATGAGAGCCGCCAGCAGGGCGGCGAGCAGGCGGCTCATGACAGCCTCGCGGGGCGGCGCCCGTACAGATGGCGGAACAGACCGTACAGTAAGAAGAGCAGCGGGCCGGTCCAGACTGCGGCCAGACGCCAGGTCGTCTTTGTCGCCGGGCTCTGGAAGGAGAAGCCGCGCGCGGTCGGGCGCCGCGCCTGCAGCGTTGCCAGTTCCTCCCCGTGCGCCATCCAGGCGACCGCGTTGAGCAGGAACTGGTCGTGCTGAAAGTCGGGCGCGTACAAGTAGTCGTCCTTGAACATCTCCGAAGAGCCGATCAGCAGCAGCGCTCCCTCCGCCGCTCCAGTGGCAGGTGGGCGCAGCGTCAACAGCGAACTTCCCGATTCCGACTCCTGCAGCTCGAGTGCCGGGAAACGTCCTTCCAGCAAGGTGGCCAGCGGCTGTCGGCCGGGCAGGTAATCCGTCGATGAAAAGACCTGCGGCGGTAGCCAGCCCCCCTTCCAGGGATAGCTCCAGGCGCGATCCGAACTGGTGATCAGCGGTCGGGAGCGCAGGCCGTAGCGTTCGAGCCGTTCCTCATCCAGGGCGAAGCGGTTGCCCCAGATGAAGAGCAGGTCGCCCAGGCGGCGGGTGATTGGCGAGGTGGAGGAGAGCTGATCGCCGACCGCGCGGATCAGGAAGGGGAGCGCCACCTTCTGCGGGTCGTACTCGCGCACTGCCGTGCGATTGACCTGTGTCTCCAGGTCCAGATGGGACTGGGTGCGATCCATCAGCACTTCTCGGACCTGTTCGACACCGAACAGTCGCAGGTAGCGGTCCAGGTCCTGGAACTGGGGCTGGGGCCAGTACACCGTCTGGAAACCGGAGCCGCGATACTGGCGCTGCTGGATGTTGAAGTGCTGCAGAGCGACGATCGCCCGGCCCCCGTTGGCCAGATGCCCGCCCAGCAGCTGCATGATCGGCATCGAATCGCGGCGGGGCTGGAGCCAGAGTATCAGATCGACCTCATCCGGCAGCTGCGGATCGCGCGGGTTGACGTAGGTGACGCGATAGCCGTAGTCGGCCAGCAACGACTTCACCTCGCTGTACACATCCACTCCGCTCGGTGGGATGAGTCCCTGGCGATGGTAGTCTTCCAGCGCTTCGGCCGGCGACAGGCGGGGCAGATCCGATATCACGGCGACGTCGAGTCCCGCGCCTCGTTCCAGGCGATCCAGTGCCGCGGCGAGCAGGAACTCCAGATGCATCGTCGTGCGCTCGTCCAGGCGGGGGATCACCGCACTCCGCGCTCCGCGCCGCAGGCGCAGGCCGCTCCACACTTCCCGCACCGTCGCTGCATCTTCGACCACCTGCTCCACCGGGAAGGGGCGCAGGCCCTGTTGCTCCAACGCCGCCCGCTCCTGTGCGGAGAGCTGGTCCGGTCTGATCCGGGTCAGCTCGATGCCGCTTTCATTCAGCACGCTCCGCACCTGGCCTTCCACCTTCTTGAGTGGTGGCGGCATTCCTCCCCTGGGTGTGATGAGCAGTTCCGCCTCCAGGTCGGGGGCTGCGGCCAGGAGTTGGCGAGTCAGAGCCGCCGGTCGGTTGAGACGATCGGCGGTCAGGTCCAGATACAGCCCTGCTCCCAGGCGACCGAGTTGGCCGATCAGCAGTACGGCCGCTATTCCCAACAACGCTCCGATGGCCGGGCGGATTGTTCCCTGCATTTCCAGGCGGCCCCCGCCGACGTAGCGCCAGATGCCTCCTGCCAGGAAGAGGAGCGGCACCAGAAACGCCGCTGCAAAGCGCCAGAATGTCCGCGCTCCACTCCCCATTGGCGGCAAACGCTCCGGCTCTCTACGCTCCACCCTGGCGCGCACCAGACGATGCGGCTCGGTGAAGGTGCGCACCAGCGTGCGCAGGAAGATCCGATGGGCGTACCCCGGCTGATTGATGATGCCATCCTGGAAAGGGGAGGCGCTGGCCAGCGTCAGCAGCTGTCCGCGCCAGGGGTCGTCCGTTTTGAGCAGGACCATCAGATTCTGCTTGGGCACCGGCAGGCCAGATGCCAGATCGGTCCCTTCGAATGATCCCGAAGGCAGAGAGGCGACGCGGGCATTTTCGGTGGTGGTGCCGATGATCTCGGCCTGAAAATCGATTTCCGAGAGCCTCCGGGGATCGATCTCCAGGGCACTGGCTGCCACGAAGTTCAGACCGCCGCGCGCCGGCGCCACAAAGCTCTTCATGTCGTAGAAGGCGGGCAGGCAGCGCAGATGGAAGGGGGCGATCACCTCGCGGCTCCCTCCTCCCTCCTCGCCGATGAATACCGGGCCGTTGTTGCGGTCCATGAGCAGATCGGGCAGGGGGCGGAGTCCGAACGGTCTGAGCAGATCTTCCCAGCCGGTCGGCAATAGTTGGGCGATGTAGCGGATCTTGTCCGCTTCCGGAAGGTAGCCGACGGCATAGGCGCTACCGGCGAGAATTGCGCTGCGCCCCGAGTCGACGAAGCGGCGCAGCTGGCGTGCGTGTTCCGGCGTCGCCGTTGCCGGTTGCATCCAGAACAGCACATCCGCTTCCGGTGGGATTGTCGTCTGTCGCTCCAGGTCGATCTCGATTACGTCGCCGTATTCCCCCAGAAAGGCCGGCAGTAGCCGGAAGGTGGGGGGAGCGGCTACGGCGAAGACCGGACGGGGGGGACGTTCGAGTCCTTTCAACTGTGCGATGATGAGCTTTTCGAGATAGGGGAGGTGGGCGTTTTCGATACCCTGGATCAGTCGTTCGGGACGGTTGCCGTAGGCCAGGATCAGGGAAGACCAGATCTTCTGCTCGCCGTGCTCGTCCTGGCGCACCCGGCGCACGCTGAAGGCGGAGGCTTTCTTGCGGGCGGCGTACACGATCCCGGCCGCTCCGCTCCGCTCCGGATCGATGACGCGATAGTCGATCCGTTCGGGCGCCCGCTCCCGCATCGCCGCCAGCAGCCGACGCACCCCTTCCTCTACTTCTTTGAGGTGCGAGGGCATGCGCTCCCGGGAGGAGGCGAAATAGGTGATCGCCAGGCGCTCGTCCAGCTCTTCGAGAAAGTCGATTGTCGCCGGCGCCAGCGAGCCGATCTCCTCGCCGCCTGGATCTATATACCAGTCGCCCGTCAGTCGCAACACGCGACCGGCGTACACGGCGATCCCCAGCATCAGCACCGAGGCGAGAATGGACTGCAGCAGAAACCGATACTTCAATACTTGCTCCGTTGCAGGGTGATCTGGTTCATCCACACGAAAAAGCCGCTCATCAGCACGAAGTAGAGCAGATCGGCCAGCCCGATCAGACCGCGACCGAACGCCTCGTAGTGCGGCAGCACCGAGACCGACTCGTACAGCCAGGTCCCCAGCTGCCAGGAGGGGGTCAGTCCGTCGATCACCTCCACCACCTTTTCGTGGCCGCTGAGCACGAAGACGAAACCGGTCAGCGTGGCCAGGGCGAAGGCGACGATCTGGTCGCGGGTCAGGCCGGAGGCGAACAGGCCGAAGGATAGGAAAAGGCCGCCCAGCAGCAGCGCCCCGAGATAGCTGGCGGCGATCTGTCCCGCGTCCGGATCGCCCAGCCAGGCGAGCATGGCGACGATCGGCAGACTGCCCAGCAGCACGATCAAATAGAAGCCGAGGGCAGCCAGATACTTGCCCAGCACCACCTGGAAGGAGTGCAGGGGCAAGGTCATCAGGAGTTCGAAGGTGTGTTCGGCGCGCTCCTCTGCCCAGGAGCGCATGGTGATTGCCGGAATGAATGGAATGAGCAGGAAGGGGAGGATTTCGAAGTAGGCCGACATGTCGACCACCGCGTCGAGAAAGAAGGAGTTCATAAAGGTGGAACAGGAGAGCACCAGGAAGACGGTGGCGTAGATGTAGGCGATCGGTGAATCGAAGTACGCACCCAGCTCGCGGTTGAAGACGATGCGCGTACCGGACAGGAACTGGCCGCAGCCCAATCTCTCAGCGTCAGGCATGCGGCTCCTCCACCCGGACCAGATGGGCGAAAATCTCCTCGAGTCCGGTACCCGGTAGTCCCGCCGTCTCCGCCAGTTCGTCTATGCGACCGTTTCCCAGTAGCCGTCCTTCGTTGATGATCAGCACCCGGTCGCTGACCGCCTCCACGTCGGCGACGATGTGGGTGCTGAAGAGAATTGCCCGATCTTCCTTAAGCCGGCGCAGCATGTCGCGGAAGGCCAGCACCTGCAGCGGGTCAAAACCATGGGTCGGCTCGTCGAGGAGGAGGATCGGCGGATCGTGGATCAGGGCGGTGGCCAGACCGATCCGCTGGCGAAAGCCGGTGGAGCAGTGGTCGATCCGCTGCAGCAGCACCGACTCCAGGTCGCAGATTTCCACCGCCCGCGCGAACCCCTGCTTCAATTCGGCGTTGCGCAGACCGCGCGCCTCCCCGATGAAGCGCAGAAATTTGTCGACGCGCATTTCCCGATAGAGCGGCGTGTCGCCGGCCAGGTAGCCGATCCGCCGGCGCACCGCCAGCGACTGTTCTACGGCGTCCAGCCCGTCGATTTCGATCTTCCCCGTCGTCGGCAGGATGAAGGTAGACAGCATTTTGAGCATGGTGCTCTTGCCCGCCCCGTTGGGGCCGACGAAGCCGACGATTTCGTTTCGCTCGATGGCGAAGCTGACCTCGTCCACCGCGGTCAGGTTGCCAAAGCGCCTGGTTACGGATTCTACGTTAATCATAGAGAGAATAATTAAGCAAAAAGCTCGCTGCCGACAATGGGGGCGGCCATCCCGGCGGCATATTCTCCTTGACATTGTGCGACGATCCGAGTAAGGTGAAACCGTATCTCGCCGTGGGGGGAGGGGGTTGGGCGACGATTCTCGCATCGAAACACCTGGCGAACGCGCGCCGGGGAGGACAGCCGTGACCGGAACCCTTATCCGCAAAGAACTCCTCGCCAATCTGCTCACCCTGCGCCTGGCGGTGGCCCTCGTCTTCACCGTGCTGCTCTCGGCGCTGACCACCGTCATCGGCAGCGTGGAACATTCCGAGCGCATGGACGCGTATCGGGCCGAAGTCGCGGAGTTTCGCAAGGATTTGGACCAGGCCACCGTATACGCCCAGGTACAGCCCCATATAGTCGCGCCGCCGCAACCTCTCGCCCTGTTCTGCCGGGGAGTGGACAAGACTGCAGGACAGGTCGTAGAAATCTATATCGGCAGGATGCCCGCGAGTCTCTCCTCCCTAGGGGGGACGAGCAACGATTTGATGAAGATTTTCGTGGAGATCGATTTTGCGACGGTCGTCACCGTGCTCCTCAGCTTTCTGGCCGTGGTCCTGGGTTTCGACGCCGTCTGCGGTGAACGGGAGCGCGGCACTCTCAGGCAGATGCTCGTCAATCCGGTGCCGCGCGGTAGCGTCATCGTCGCCAAGCTGATCGGCGGTCTGCTGTCGCTGTGGATTCCGCTCGCTCTCGCCTTCGTCCTCGCCCTGCTCATCGCCTCGAGCAACCCGGATGTCCTCTTCAGCGGTGACGACTGGGTCCGCCTTGCGCTCCTCTTTATCCTCTCCTGTCTATTTCTCGGCCAGGTCTTCTCCCTGAGCCTGATGGTCTCCACCCTCACCCGCGATTCGGCCACCGCCCTGATCATCTGTCTCTTCGCCTGGTTGGCTGGCAGTGTGGGCTACATGAACGCCCTCCCTTCTCTGAGTCGTTACGGGGTGGAGGAAGTGCCATTCCAGAACTTCATGGAACAGAACAGGGAATTCTGGAATATCTACAATCGCGAGAAGAATGAGTGGAATGAGACCCATCCCTCTCCGGGAGAGGCCTATCTCAAGGGGATTCAGGGGCAGGGGAGACTGCGCTACGCACACCCGCGGGGGTACGCCTGGCTCCAGCAAGAGAACGCCTTCATGCAGGACAAGCATATGGAGCGCGCCAGCCGTTCCCACAAGGCGATGTCGGCCAACTACCAGCACCTGGCCCGGGAGGCGTTTCTGGTCGATCAGTGGTCCATCCTCTCGCCGTTCACCAACTACAAAGCCCTTGCCAACCAGCTGGCTCGAACTACCCTCAGCGACAAGTTCCGCCTGCTGAAGGCTGGCCATCGCTATCGGGAGGATTTTATCCAGTATCTGCGCGGCCGGAATGCCTTTGCCAGCCGTCGCTGGTTTACCGACGACCCAGAGCATCAGGAGCCGATGATTCCCCATCCGGAGGAGATGAGCCCGGAGATGCTGGCTCCGGATTCTCCCTTTATGAAGGAGCGCATGGCCTGGGCACAAAAGCAGGAGGAGTTGGCCGCCACAGACGCCACCCGCCAGCTCGATCTGACCGATCTGCCTCGATTCGGCGCCGACTGGCAGCGCAACCTGGGGGGATCGCTGGCGGTTATGACGCCGGGCCTCGCCATGCTGTTGCTGACCTTCGGCGGCAGCGTGCTGGTCGCCATGCTGCGCTTCCTGAACTACGACCCGAAGTAAAGTGAGGGTCGGCCGACTCGAGATAAAATAAAGGTCGACCGACTCGAAGTAAGAGATGTCCGGATCTGTATAATCCGGAATCGGCCGTTTCCCGACAGAATCGAGACTGGTCGGTTCCAGATCAATTGAGAGAATTGTCCATGGGTGCGATCTTCCTCCACCAGCTCCACGACCATCTCAAATCTCTCCGCTTCCAGATCAGTCTGCTGGTGCTGTTGATGTTTTTCTCCGCCAGCGGCGTCATCTACACCTGGAAGATCGAACGGCTGGTCGAGGAGACCGCCCGCATCGAAGCGGGTAACGAGCAGCGGTACGAGGGGTTGGAGAGTCTCTCCCAGGCCACCAACCAGTGGTACAGGATCATCACCCAGGCCCTGGGCACCGAATTCATCGCCGAGGGCGGTTTCAACTGGTTCGAGGATACCGCCTGGGTCGGCGTCGCCACCGGGAATGGATCGCCCGGCACCGGCAATATGCGGACCACCAATAACTGGATGCAGCGCTTCGAAGTGGTCGACTGGACCGTGGTGACTCGGATCGTGCTCTCCTTCCTCTGCATCGTACTGGCCTATGATGCAGTCTCCGGCGAACTGGAGAGCGGCACTCTCCGTCTGGCCCTGGCCAATCCGCTCTCGCGGGGGCGATTTCTCGTCGGCAAGTTCCTCGGACATCTCTCGATTCTCCTCATCGCCACCCTGCTGGGCAGTCTGCTCAGCCTGCTCATCCTCTCCCTCGGCGGTGCTTTCGACCTGAATGAGCGGATCCTGCGGGGATACGGACTGTTTTTGCTGGGAACGACCCTGTATCTTTCCTTCTTCCTCTTTCTGGTCATGGGCATTTCGGCCCTATCTCGAAGCTCCGCTTCCGCTCTGGTGCTGCTCGTCCTGATGTGGGCGGTGCTCATCGTCGTCATTCCGCAGACTTCGTATATGATCGGCGTCAAATTCGGCGAATCCCCGGGGGAATGGTGGGAGGAGCAGTGGGAGTACATGAGCGAGGTGAGGGAAGCCCTCGAGCGCGAGGGGGTCGGGCTGCGAGGTAGGGAACTGGGTAAGACGGACGGCTACGCCGTGGAGCAACGGTATGCCAGACGCATCCGGGAGGCGGAAAAGGCGCAGGATCGGATCGCCCAGCGGGCTTTCTATCAGGAGGTGCGCCAGTACAAGCTGGCCAAGATGGTCAACCTGCTTTCTCCCGGCTTCGCCTTTCAGTACACTGTTGAGGCGTTCCTGGGCACCGGAGTGATGCGCTACGAGAATTTCGTCCGCCAGGCCTGGCAGTACCGCGACATTGTGCGGGATTTCCTGCGCACGCGCGATGCCGCCGACCCGGATTCACCGCATCTCGTCTTTTTTCCCGACTACCTGTCCGAAAGAGAGCTGGACCACAGGAACATCCCGCGCTTCAAGGAGACGCCGCTCTCTCTGGCGGAGAGCGTCAGCGCCGGGATGCTGCCGATCATCGTGCTGGTGCTGGAGGCAGCCGGGAGCTTCTTTTTCGCGCTGTGGGCGTTCAACCGCATGGATCTGACCGGCTGAAGGTGCGGCTTGTCAAATCGGGATAGATCGAGAAATTTAAGAAAGATCATCTGTCCTTGTGAATCCATACGGACGATGACCCGTTGCGGGTACGGAGTGCCGATCATGGAGTTCGTTGGTGATCGCGACAGATCGGGACGGGGACAGCGCTACAAAATTTGACTTATACGAGGAGGAATTCATGGCTATTCTGAACAACGAAACACAGGTCTCGGTGTTCGTTGGCGGTTTCGTCGGCGGACTGGACCATCCGGAGTGCGTGAACTGGGGCATGGACGGCTATGCGTATGCGGGAGGGGAGGCCGGGCAGATCTATCGGGTGGACGTGCGCAGCGGGGAGTGTGAACAGATCGCCAGCACCGGCGGCTTTGTCGGTGGGCTGGCTCAGGACGGCTCTCGCAATGTCTACGCCTGCAGCAATGGCGCGGTCATGCGCATCGCACCCGATGGCGCGGTCGACACCTATACGACCGGCACTGCGGACGAGCCGCTGCGCGTTCCCAACTATCCGGTATTCGACGGTGAGGGGAATCTCTACGTCTCCGATTCGGGCGAGTGGAAGCAGGACGACGGCTGCATCTACAAGGTCCGGCCCGGTGGCGAAGCGAGCGTGTGGTGTCGCGCTCTCACTCAGTTTCCCAACGGGCTCTGCCTGAGCCCTGCGGGAGATTTTCTCTACGTCGTGATGAGTCTCAATTCTCCCCGCATCGAGCGCATCCGGATAGAGCCCGACGGCAGCGCGGGGGAGATCGAGGAGGTGGTGCAGTTGCCGGAAACGGTGCCCGACGGTCTGGCCTTCGATACGGACGGGAATCTCTACATTTCGTGTTATCGTCCGGATAGAGTCTATCGGCTGAGCCCGCAGGGGAAACTGGAGATACTGGCGGAGGATTTTGAGGGCACGGTGATAGCCGCGCCCACCAATGTCGCCTTTTGCGGCGAGGAGCGGGATATCCTGCTGAGCGCCAATCTGGGAAGGTGGCACCTCACCCGCTACGAAGCGGGGGCGACGGGCGTAGCGCTCAATTATCCGGTGATCCCCTGAGAAAAAGGAGAGATGCAATGCTGGATCTCAGCGACAAAATCGCCCTGGTGACCGGCGCCGGCAGCGGCATTGGGCGGGCGTCGGCCGTGGCTCTGGCAGCGGCCGGAGCGGACGTGGTGGTCAACGACGTCAATGCGGAGGGGGCGGCCAGGGTAGCTACGGCGATCGAAGCTCAGGGGCGGCGGGCAGTGGCAAAAATTGTGAGTGTGGCCGACTATGCGGCGGTCGAAAAGATGGTCGACGAGGTGTGGGACGAGTTCGGCCCGATCGACATTCTGGTGAATAACGCCGGTATCTACCTCTTCCATGAGGGGGGGTTGGACAGCATGCCGCTGGAGACCTGGCACGGCATTCTGGATGTCAACCTGCACGGGGTCTTCCACTGCACCCGGGCGGTGCTCCGCCATATGAAGCCGCGCCAGGCCGGCGGCAAGATCGTCAATATCAGCTCGATCCTGTCACAGGCCGCCCACTTTGAAACCTCCTCGTATCACGTGGCCAAGGCCGGAATCAACGCCCTCACCCGCTGTCTGGCGGTCGATCTGGCTCCGTACAAGATCAACGTCAATGCCATCGGTCCGGGAGCAATCGCCACCGAGGGATTGGGTTCGACTCTGGGGGAGGAAGTGGTCGAGGCGTATCGGGACCGCATTCCCTGGGGCGCGCGGGGCCGGGCCGAGGATATCGCCGGCGCGGTGGTCTTCCTCGCCTCCGACGAAGCGCGCTACATCACCGGGCAGTTCCTCGCCGTGGATGGAGGCTATATGGCGGACAGCACCCCGGAGAAGCTCAAGGATCACCTCCACCCGGTGCCGCCGGACGATCCGGATCTGGACGAGTAATAGACCACATTGAATGTGAGTATGCGGAGATTGAAGGTGGACCGGCGATGATCGAATTCGCTCGGGACAGATATCCGCTGGCCGTCGAGGTGGCCGAGCCGCCGACAGAGTTCAACGTAGAGGCGCGATCGGTTCTGTCCGGGCTGAGTCCCGGTCGGGTCTTTGCGGATCGCCTGGATGCACCCGAGGCGCTTTTGGTCTGGAGTTTTGGGATAGAAGGAGTGTACCTGATCGGGAAGGAGTTTACCGTCGGATTCTCTCGACAGCTCGATGAGTTTGCTAGAGGGGAACTGAAGGAACTGCTCGCGGCGGCCGGATATACCTGGCTGGAGATTTCCGGCAGCACGCGAGAGGCGGATCAGCTGATTCAGACGGCGTTCTCCGATAGGGATCTGGAATACGACGAGCAGTGGGTGTATCGAAGCAATCTGCAGACTTCAGCTGCCGATGTCGACGGCGAGACCCTTTCCGTCGCAGAAGTCCTGGATCTGGACTGCTGTGACGCCCATCTCGGCGTCAGTCGATCCGTAGAGAAGTTCTGGAGTGATGCGGATAGATACGGGCAGTTCGGACTGGGGTTCTGCAGCGCGGTCGACGGAGTGCCTGTATCGCTCTGCATGTCGGCGTTCGTGGATGGCGATGTGCACTGTGTCGAGCTCGAAACGGCAGAGGTATTCCGGCGCCAGGGGCACGCGACGATTGCGGCACAGCGACTCCTCGCGGAGTGTGCAACGCGGGGATTGACAGTCCACTGGGACTGCATGGCGGACAACGAGGGCTCGTGGCGGACGGCGGCGAAGATCGGTCTGCAGCGGGTCGCCGAGTACCGATGCTGGTACTTTGAACTATAGGTAGTAGTTCCCTCTTCTGCCTATCGACACTGCTCCACTTCCAGACTGCGCAGCCTGTTGAGGGCGGCGGCCAGCTCGAATCGGCGAAAATGGGCGTGATCGCCCACCAGGCGGCGGTCGATCGCATCCAGCCCGCGTGCTTCGATATCTGCCTCGACAAGATCCAGGATCTCGCATAGAGATCGCTTCCCGTCCACATACCGCTCACGCGCGTAGAGGAGGGCGGCGGCCAGTGCCCGGGTCTGACTCGGGTCGACCAGCTGTTCCACCGCGCCCAGGTCGATTGTCTCTTCGCCGAAGAGGACGGTGCGCGTGCCCCGCGTCTTGACGTTGGTCTCGCGCCGTCCCTTGCTCGGGTCGATGCCGCGCGGCAGGGGAATGCGTCCGGTCACCAGACCGAAGTCATCCCCCCCCTCGCACTGTCGCTGCGCGCCGAATTTCGCCGCGATCTCCTTTGCCGCCGTTGTCGCATCGCGCGGCACGTATTCCTCCATGGCGATTACCGTATCGGCTACGTCGAAGTAGTCGCCGCTGCCGCCGACCACCAGCACCGTCGAAACCTCGTGTTCCTCGTAGAGGGGGCGCACCCGGTCGATGAGCGGCGTGATCGGCTCGTTCTCTGCGGCGATCAGCTGTTGCATCCGGTGGTCGCGGATCATGAAGTTGGTCGCCGCCGTGTCCTCGTCGATCAGCAGCAGTTTCGCCCCGACTTCCAGCGCTTCGATAATATTGGCCGCCTGTGAGGTGGAGCCGGATCCGTTGTCCGTGGAGAAGGCGTGGGTATCCCGGCCGTAGGGCAGCCGGCTGATGAAGGATGAAATGTCGACCCCGGCGACCCGACGGCCATCCTCCGCGCGAATCTTGACCGTTTTCGGATCCGCCACCACTTGCTCCCGCCCGTCGTCCGGTCGGTGGTTGTAGATCCCTCGCTCCAGACCGTTGAGCAGCGTCGACTTGCCGTGAAATCCGCCTCCCACGATCAGGGTGACGCCGACTGGGATCCCCATGCCGGCCACCCGCCCGGCGTTCGGCAGATCCAGCTCCACTCGCAGTTTGTCCGGCACATGGAACGGCACGGCGGAGCCGTCGTCCAGCGGTCGGTCGTCTACTCCCGAGCGCCGCGGCAGTCTGCTGTTTTCACCCACGAAGGCGACCAGACCCCGTGCGGCGAGACCGTTCCGGATGAAATCCGCGTCTTCGCTGGTGCGCACGTAGCGATCGATGAGCCGGCTGTCGTTGTTGCGATAGAGCAGCGCGCCTTCGACGATCGCCCGCAGATCCTCGCACAGCATCTGCTCCGCCTGCCGCCCGAGCACCCGGCGCCCTCCGGCCGGCAGGCCGACGGCGAAACGGGCCTCCACCTGTTGCTCGTCGACCCGCACGCAGGTGCGGTCCAGCAACTGCTGCCCGGGTGTGTCGATCTCGATCAGGCCGCTCTTCCCCGAACCCCGGCGTTCGCGCCTGCCGCGCGCCGCGCGCGCGAACTGGTCGGCCAGATAGGTGCACAGTGCGATGCGCCGACTCTCCCCGGCAAAACTCTCCGTTGGATATGCTGCCAGCGCCTGCGGCACGCAGACCCGCAGCCGACTCGGGGCGGCGAACGGATCCCCCTGGACGTGGTCGATGTGGAGGTTGAAATCGCCGAAATCGTAGGTGCCGCGGATCTCTTTGTACGCCTTGTATCCCCGGCCATCAATGCGCGCGAGAGTGCGCCGCAGATCTTCCATATCGGGCAAAGCTCATCCTCCCCGTGTAGGGAAAAGCGGTTGACTTTGAACGGTCCATATCTATAATAGGGCCGGGTTCTCTTCGAACAAGAGCGATCCGATCGAGTTCGGGATAGATCGACGCGCACAGCGCAGCGACCGGCCTGGAAAATCACGGGAAATGAGCGGATGAGTCCCGAGCGAAAACCAGAGGGAAGGGAGTATGTCCGAAAAAGAGCGAGACGAGCTGACCGGCCTGCAGTATCTCAATCAGGTGCGGCCGGAGGCAATGGAACACCTGCTGTCTTTTTTCCGCGAATCGAGTCGTCACCTGGATGCCAAAACCCGCTTTCTGATCTCGGTGGTGACTAAGGTGATCAACTTCTCCGCTCGCGGTCTGCGCCAGTACATTCCGCGCGCCATGCGCGAAGGAGCCAGTCGGGATGAGGTGATCGACGCCATTCTGTGCGCCTACCCGGCCGCCGGCCTGACCAAAGTCGTCGACGCCATCGATGTGCTCCGCGCTCTCGATCTGAGCGAGTTCGAGCCGGAGGAGAAAGAGGCCGAAGAGGAGGAGTGGATCGATTTTCCGGATCCCGAAGAGGAAGTCGGGCCGGGCTGGGTCTCCGTCCTGAAGGCGGACAGGCTGCCCTCGGGCGAATCAAAAAAAGTCTCGGTCAAAGGGGAGGAGATCGCCCTGTTCAACGCCGATGGCCAGGTCCGGGCGGTCATCAACACCTGCCCGCACCTGGGCGCCCATCTGAGCGACGGGGCGCTCGAAGGCGAGGTGTTAACCTGTCCGTGGCACAGCTGGCAGTTCAACCTGGAGACCGGCGCCTGCCTGAACCAGCCGGAGCGGACGGTGAAGACCTATCAGGCTCGCGTTGAAGACGGAGAGATCCAGCTCCTGATCGACTGAAGAGATCCCATGGCAGATAAGCAGAGGTTCGACCTTTTCGCCCGGTTCATCCTGGAGAGATACGGCTGCTGTCGCGTCTACGACATCGCCGGTGGTATGGGCATGCTCAACCAGGTGCTGACCGAACTCGGCTGCGAGACCACGACCTTCGACACGCGCCATAAACATTTGCCCGTGCGCTACGAGCAGCGCCGCTTCTCTGTGGAGGAGCCGTGCGCTGCGGACGTCGTCGTCGGCATGCATCCGGACGGCGCCACGCGCGTGATCGTCGACTACGCCGCGCGCTGGAATGTCCCCTTTGCCGTCGTTCCCTGCTGTTCCGACAACGGCATGCCGTACAAGTCGTGGATGCGTTTTCTGGGGGAATACGCCGTGGAATTGGGGCTGGGGGTCGAAGAGCACAGCCTGCCGATGCGGGGCCGGGCGCGGGTGCTGATAGGCGTGCCTCGGGAAGAGGAGGGATCTTCAACGCACACCGTCTGATGGCGTCGGACAGTGTGGGCGTCCGTTTCCCGAAATTTTGCGGGAGATCTGAAGACTCCGCTAACAACGGGAAGGCGCTGGCGAACCATTCGGAATTTCAATCCGAGTCGCCGGAATCCAGGACCAGGGAATACTGCCGCTCGTCCGGTACCATTTGCAGCCGCAGTTCGCCGTCGATTACGGGGAAGGTGGTTTGCTCGTCGATGGGCGGGTCGATGAAAACCTTCTGGACGTTTAGTTCGGGCCTGAAGGTGAGATCGAGGGTCAGCGGCTCGTTGAATACATCGTTGTCCAGACCATCCCGGACGATGATGATGTACTCCCTGGGAATGTCGTCGCCGAAATACGGCACGATGCGGATATCGAGGGCGTTGCGCTCCTGGATATAGGCGGCTATCGCGTCCAGATTGCCGCTCCAGAAATCCTCCTTCTTGATAAACTGGAGGTCTCTCCAGAATTCTATATAGGGATAGTACGCCCAGCCGTCCGGATACCCGATGGAGTGATACATCAAAATTACCCACGCCTCCAGATCCAGCGTCCTCCTCAGGATCGGTTCCAGGGATTTGTGATCGGGAATATCCCCTTCCTTTCCCATAATCACGGAGGGCAGATTGTACCAGTGGTAGGGCTCGCGCACACCTCCCCGGCACAGATAATACTCGCCGGGCTCGCGCGTGCCTCCCCGGGCGCAGATAAATCCGGCTTTCCGATTGGCCATCTGAGTTCGTCCCAACCTTCCCGCATTGCGCGGATAGGCGTACGCCCTCGGATTGAGCCCCCACTTCTCCATCAGATCGAAGTTGAGTTTAAAAGAATCGTACGCCTGGCCATAACTCAGAGCGTCGTGGTCGACGTGCTCGTGACCGTGGCCGAAAACGCCGACTCCGTTGGGCAGGAGTTCCCGGCGCATGCGGTCGACGATCGGGAAACGGCTGGGATGCTGGAGTTTCGCGCTCACGATTTCCACATCCATCCGCAGCCCGTGTGCGATCGCCGCATCGGTCGCCAGCGAAAACACTTTGTTGATTCCCCAGGGGGCGTCGTAGGTAATGGCAATGGCGCCGCGACGGCCGTCGCGCCATTTGCGCGCCTCTATCCGAAAAATCTCCTCGCCGCGATGGCGCGCCACGTACACATCCCGCTTGGCGACGAGCCTGGCAGCCGGTAGAGCCTCCTCATCCGACTGCGTCGGTCCTCGGTGCGCATCGCATCCGCAGATACAGATCACCAGCAATGCGGCCAGCCGCCGCGTCCATTTTCTCATATCCGCCAGAAGGTTCATGCCCGATTGAAGCGGTTGGTGTTCATCTTTGAATGCATTCAGCCCAGGGTGATACAAAGACGTCGGACAATGCCGTTACAGTGTTGAATCCAATAGAAGTTACGAAAAATCCGGCCGTCCGGCATATATCCGCTCTGATCGCTGTTCACAGATCCTCCCGCCGCCTCAGCTGGCGCGCCGGATTGCCGACCATCACCACCCCGGGTGGCACATCCGCCAGCACTACGCTCCCCATGCCGATCAGGCTTCCCCGCCCGATGCGCACGTCCTGCCGCACGCTGCACGCCTGACCGAGATAGCACTCCGCCTCGACGTGCACACCGCCGGCCAGGGTCACCCCGCTGGCCAGAGTGACGCGATCCTCCAGGCAGTCGTCGTGGTTGATGGCACTTCCGCTGAGCACGAAGACCCGGTCGCCCAGCGATGCGTTGGCTCCTACAAAGCAGTTCGGATAGATAACGCATCCCGCGCCTATGTTCGCCGTGCGCGATACGAACGATGTGGGTGCGATCAGCGTTGCGATCCGTTCGCGCTCTATCTCCAGACGGCCGCTGCCGAACTCCGGCAGGAAAGCGGCATCCGCATACCGTCCGAATAGTTCGCTGCCGCCCAGCATCGGGTAGCCGTTCAATGCGGACGCCGCCGGATCCGGATGTCCCTCCGGAATGGCGAAACCGAGCAGCCTCCAGGTCGGCTCAACACGGTTCAGCCGATCGACGATCTCGGCCATCTCCTGCGCGTGCGCTCCGGCACCGTAGATGATCAGCTCTCGCAATATCGCTCTCCTCACAGCACCCGGAAGCGCTCGACCATCTCCTCGTCCACCTCGACTCCGAGGCCGGGACCGTCGGGCACCGGAATATAGCCATCCTGGAGTTCGATCGGCTCCTTGCAGAGCTGGTTGAGCAGCGATGCGCTCGCGACGTTATATTCGAGATACAGCGAATCCATCAGATAGGCGTTCAGGTGCAGGGAGGTCGCCTTCAGCAGATCGGTCAGCCAGGCGTGCGGCGCGCAGTCGATCTGCCGCCGCCCGGCGAAGTCGGCGATCTGGCGGCCCACGGTCAGGCCGCCGCAGCGACTCAAGTCCGGCTGCAGCACATCCACCCGCCCCTCATCGGCCAGGCGCTCGAACTCGTTCAATCCAGCCAGCTGCTCGCCGGCGGCGATCCGCAGATTTGCTGTCTCCTCGGCAACCCGGGCGTACCCGGCGAAGTTCTCCGGGTGCAGGAAATCCTCCAGCCAGAAGATGTCCAGTTCCTCCAGTTCCCGCACCAGGCGGATCCAGTCCTTGAGCGGGCGGGGACGGAAGGGGTTTCGGCGCTCGACGCCGTACCAGCCGCCGTCCGCCATCAGTTCGACCCCGTCTCCGGCCTCCTCACGCGCCGATTTGAGCAGGGCGATGTCCAGGTCCAGATCGTTCCCGAAGCAGCCCCACCCGAACTTGATCGCCCGAAATCCCCGCTCCAGATAGCCGGCTACCGCTCGCTTCATATCATCTGCCGTGGGCCGGAAAATCGTCGAGGCGTACGCTTTTACCCGATCGCGGTACTTCCCTCCCAGCAGCGCCCAGACCGGCTGACCCAGCGCTCGGCCGCACAGATCCCACAGCGCAATATCCGCCCCCGAGATCATCTGCATCCCGACCCCCTGCCTGCCGTAATAGGCCAGATATCGGTACATTTTCTGCCACAGTCGCTCTCGTTCCAGAGGATTTTCGCCGATCAGCGCCGTCCGAATCGACTCGAAGCCGATCGCTCCTCCCGAGGGCGCCTCGACCACCGCCCGGCCGACGTGCGGCTGCGTTTCTATATCCGACCAGCCGCACAGACCCTCGTCGGTACTTATTTTGATCAGCGAGACAAAACGCACCCCGTGCGCCTCTGCCGCCTCGGTCGGATCGGAGTAGTCCTTCCCCGTATCCAGCACCATCGCTTCGACATCGGTGATCTTCATTTTACCTCTCTCGATAGCCTGCCAGCCGCGACCGTTCGCCGTTCAAGCCCAGATCTCGAAGTCGGGCGTCCCTCTGTCCAGATAGTATCAGTCTCCATCGGCGTGCACCTCTTTCCGCATTTTGGTCCCTATACGACGTCCCGTGCGATCGAAAACGGCCAGCAGTTCCCGGTCTTCCATGGAGCTCCTCTCATCGAGCGGAATGCAATCCCTCGGTCGAAAATAGTAACGGATCCCCGATTATCACGCCAGTTCCCATCCCCACTCCGGAATAGGCGCACAAAGGGGGGCCATCTCTTTCGACAGCCCCCCTGCTCGATCCGATGTGCGCCTCTACAATCGATTCAGCTTTCCTCCTTCACTTCGCCATCCCCCTCTTTTTTCCCCAAATGGTCCTCCAACGCCTCTTCTACCGCCTCTACCACCTGATCCCTGGTTTCCTCGGCCCGGCGGGCGATCTTGCGCCGGGTGATCTCGCCGCGGTGGGGCGCCATCAGCATGCCCATGGCGGTGCCGATGGCCATACCGGCCAGGCAGCCGGCCAGAAAACTGCCGATGCCGCTCGATTCGCTCGCGACTGGATAAGCTCTCCGGTAGATCATGTCAATTCCTTTCTTCTGTGTCGTTTTCCAATTGAAAAACCAAACCCTTCCATCCCTCTCAAATTTCTTTTTCACTCCTTGAATATACGGAAAAGTGCCGCACTTATTTGAATAAAATCTCAGACATGCTTATTTTCTAAAGTTTATATAAAAATCCCCGCTTTACCACCCTCCCAGCGAAAGGATGACCCATGGCCAAGGTCCTGAACGCTCCTTCGCACAGTCTCAAGGAATTCCGCATCCTGCCCGGTTACACCCCCGCCGACGGCAACGCCCCGAACGTCTCACTGAAGACCCGATTCTGCCGCAGCGGCGACGGCCACATCCGTCTCCACACCCCCTTTCTCAGCGCCGCCATGCAGGCGGTAACCGGCGCCGAAATGGCGATCGCCCTGGCTCAGTTGGGCGGCATCGGCATCCTGCCAGTCAGCCAGCCGATCGAGGAGCAGTGCGCCAAAATAAGCCAGGTTAAACGGTTCAAGGGGGGGTTTCAGACCGACATTATGACCCTCTCCCCGGAGCAGCCGATCAGCGTTGTCATCGATATCATCAACAGCACTGGCTACACCACCTTCCCGGTGACCAGTTCCGGCCAGTTTCACGACAAATTGATCGGCATCATCACCGATAAGGATTTCGATCCGCGGCGCGATCACGAGTGCAAGGTGGCCGATCGCATGAAGACCGACGTCCAGTTCGGCGTCGATATCCAGGATCTCAAGGCCGCCAATGATTTGATGATTAAGTTCGGTCGTGGGTTCCTGCCGATCGTCTCCCAGGATGGCGTGCTGCAGAGCGCAGTCTTCAAGAAGGACCTGGACAAACACCTCAAGCACCCCAGCGAGTCGATCGATGAGCAGAAGCGTCTGCTGGTGGGAGCCGCCATATCCACCCATCCCGAAGACAGGGAGCGCGTCCTGGCTCTGGGCAAGAGCGAAGTGGACGTGCTGGTAATCGACGCTTCGGACGGTCACACCGAGTACCAGCGCCAGATGCTCGAATTCGTCAAGAGCAATTCCCAGATTCCCGTCATCGGCGGCAATGTCGTCACCTCCGAAGGGTTTAAATTTCTGATTGAAGCCGGCGCCGACGCCATCAAGGTCGGCATGGGCATCGGCTCGGGCTGCACCACCCAGGAGGTCAAGGCGACCGGCCGCGGCCAGGGGACCACCCTCCTGGACATCGCCGCCGCGCGCGACCGACTGGCTCAGGAGAAGGGGACCTACGTTCCGATGATCGCCGATGGCGGCATCTCCGGGCCGGCCGACATGTCCGTGGCTCTGGCTTTGGGCGCCGATGCGCTGATGATGGGCAATTTCTTCGCCCGCTACACCGAAAGCGCCGGCAACCTGGTGCGCAACGCCGCCGGCGAAGTCGTCAAGGAGTACTGGATGGAGGGCAGCATGCGGGCCTTCAACATGCGCCGCTACGCCCAGATCAAGGAGACTTTCTTCGAGGAAGGGATCTCCGGGTACGTGCCCCATGTCGGCTCCGTCTACGACAAGTTGCCGACCACCATCCAGATGCTGCGCGCCACCCTGGCCACGGCCGGCTGCCGCACCATCGACGATCTGCATGCCAATGCCATCCTCGAAATGCAGTCGCCCAGCGCTCTGATGGACAGCCAGTTGC
>Ga0233430_1001188_pt1 | contig 38590 bp, 37 predicted proteins | sample SI_118_April2016_2_FD_179883 | JGI IMG/M metagenome (GOLD analysis project Ga0233430, IMG submission 179883) | Seawater microbial communities from Saanich Inlet, British Columbia, Canada - SI_118_April2016_150_MG | ecosystem: Environmental > Aquatic > Marine > Inlet | place: Canada: British... | reverse complement strand
GAAGTTCCCGAATCGGTGTACAAAAACCTCCAAGGTACCTGGTGGCAGTTTAGGGGTACATGATTGATTTATCGCTAAATTTGATTGGGATATTCAAAAAATTTTTTCAGGGGACGCGAAATGTAAGATATACTCGTTTAACCGCTTGCTGGCGGAATAGGTTTGAACCGGCACATGTCCTAAATCGTCTTCACAAACCGGTCGATCTCCAAAATAGGACTGAAGGCCATGGTAGGCAATGGAGCTCGGATAAACGACACGTTTCACCCCCATTAATCTGGCCGCTTCAAAAACATTGTCCATCCCGTAGACATTGACTCGGATTGCCAGATGGGGGTTGGCGTCCGACTCCGAACCCATGATATATGCCAGGTTGATGATTCTTGTTACATCATAGGCGCTGATGGCATCGATTATCTCCTCTATAAATGCAACATCGCCTTTTATGAGCGTTACCTTGTCGATGACATCACCGATCGCCTTAAGGTTGGGGTGGGCATCCATGCAGACGACTTTTTCTTTTCTTTTTACCAGGTTTTTGACGATTCTTGCACCGATGAAACCGGTTCCTCCGATCACCAATACTGACATCTTAACCTCCCCTATGAATAATATTCCGGGGCCTTTTTTATCTGGTTCCAGGTGACCGGATCATGACCGGTAATAATAAATGCGGATTTCTTATCCCTAAGATAGCGCAATTTTTTTATGGACGTTATGGCCTGTTCAGGATTCCAGACAAGTCCCGGCAGTACAATTTCTTCCATATTTTCCATCAGATAACAGCTATCACCGGTCAGAACGATATCCCCGTCTCCGGGCAACTGGACAATGATCGATTGATGTCCCTGGGTGTGTCCGGGCGAGCGGATAATGTTCACCGTTCCGTCACCGTAAACATCGTATTCTCCTTCCAGTTCCTCGTATCTGAGGGGATGATCGAAGTCAGATCGGTAATAGGAGCCGCGTTGAAACACCTCCGGCCAAAAAGCGGCTTTCAATTCGTCTTTCTGCACCAGAAATGTGGAATCCTTAAAAAACTGGTTGCACCCGCAATGGTCCAGGTGCAGATGGGTATTGATAACGTAGCGGATATCCTCCGTTTTTAATCCCAGCTTCTCTATCTGGCTGACAGCATCCTCATCCGGCCGCATATCCGGTGTCAGGCTGCTGACCTTGGCCTCCCCCCAACGGGCAACGGGATCCACTGCCACCTGTTTATGCATGCCGGTGTCGCAGAGAATATTTCCTTTTGGATGGGTGATCAAAAACACGGGAACCGGCACCTGAATCCGCGTGCCCATCCCCCGGCCGGCGGTTAATGTACTCTTGTCCAGCGTAGCCTTTCCGGCACCAATTGGGTAGAGTCTGATCTCATTCATTTCAAATCCTCAAAAAAACCACGGTTGTTGTCAAATGACGCTTCAAACGGCAGACCCTCTTAATCTCTGCAGTTTTCCCGAACCCTTTTTCCACCAACAGTTTACCAGGACCCCGGTTCATATCGAAAAGAATTAAACCGGGGTTGTGCAACAGGTTGTAAGTCGACTGAATTTAGATGCAATCAGATCGAGAGTGGGATATCGACCCGATTTTGAAATTCTTATCTCTGGAGCTTTGCCGATAAGCGCGTTTTGTCTTTGGTATGATATTATTATATATTGTATGGCATTATCATTTAATGTATATTGAGTATTCTGACTTCGTACGCATGTCAAGGAAAAAGAGTGCACCTTTTGCGACTCTTTTTGAGGCGGGGGGAGGAAATGCAAGATAAATTTGAAAAGGTATTTTCACCGATTCTCATCAAAAGCATGACATTAAAAAACCGGATTGTGATGCCCCCGATGGGGACGGAGTTTGCAACAAGCTTTGGGGCGGTGACGCAAAGATTACTAGCCTATCACCGGCAACGTGCCGCCGGCGGTGTCGGATTAAATTTTGTGGAACATACGGTCGTTGAATCAAAGGGAAGATTGAGTCCGCATATGTTGAGTATCGCCGACGACGCGCTCATTCCCGGGCTCAGATCATTGGTTGAAGCGGTCCACGATGCAGGCGGAAAAATCGGAATCCAAATCGGCCATGCCGGCCGAAGGGCAAGCAGCTCAATTAACGGCTGCCGCCCCATGGGCCCCTCAGCGATTCCCGAACTGGGCGGTGAATTCCCCCATGAAATGAGTCAAATTCAAATCGATTATATCCAGGGCTGCTACCAGAATGCAGCCCAGAGAGCGAAGCGGGCCGGTTTCGATGCTGTGGAAATACACATGGCCCATGGCTACCTGATACATCAGTTTTTATCGCCATTGAGCAACAGACGTTCCGATCGGTACGGGGGAAGTCTTGAAAATCGTTCCCGTTTCGCGCTGGAAATTTTATCCCGCCTGCGTCAGGAACTGGGAGACGGCTTCCCGATATTCTGTCGAATCAGCGCGGACGAATGGGTTGAAGGCGGATGCTCCATCACCGAGTCGAAGCGGTTTGCCGGATTCCTGGAACGCGGGGGAGCAGATGTCATCGATGTTTCAATGGGGGTCCTTGAGACTGCAGAAAGACAGGTTCCCCCCATGTGTTTTGAACACGGGTGCAACCTGGATCTGACCCGGGAGATTAAGCAATCCGTTGACATTCCAGTGATATGTGTCGGTCGGATCAAGCATCTTGAAGAGGCGGAAAAAATTCTCCGGCAGAATACCGCCGATCTGGTGGCCATGGGACGCTCGCTGATTGCGGATCCCCGACTTATTCAAAAATCCCTGACCGGCGACGCCATACGCCCCTGCATCGCATGTAACCAGGGGTGTATCACTCGTATTTTCCAGGGAATGGCGATCGGTTGTCTTGTAAATGCCAGGGTCGGCAGGGAGCATCAGATGCCTTCGCTTAAGAAAGCGCAGGTTCCTAAGCAGATCGCTGTCATTGGGGGCGGTCCTGCAGGCTTGGAATTTACCAGGGTTGCCAGCTCCCGGGGCCATAAGGTGACCATTTTCGAAAAGGAAACGGCCTTGGGCGGAAGGCTTCGTATCGCGTCGGTCGCCCCAAAAAAGGACGAAATCCAGGAATTTGTAAATTATCTGATCCGTACCGTCAGGTCCCAGGGTGCGGAAGTCAAGACAGGCGTTTCCATTGAACCCGATGATATAGAGGGGCTTAAAGATTTTGACGAAATCGTGTTTGCCGTGGGAGGCGCACCCATCGATACCCCCCTGGCAAATGCAGAAAATGTCCATCTTGCAGAAGATGTTCTTAAAAACCCTTTGCCCCGGAACTCCAGAATCGTGATCGTCGGGGGAGGGATGCTCGGGTGTGAAACCGCGGACTGGATCGCAAAAGACGGCAACCGTGTGACCATTCTTGAACAATTGCCGGAAATCGCCGGAGACATGGAGCCACGGACGCGGAAAATGCTGTTAAGGCGATTGGAACTAAACCGGGTGGAGATTATCTGTCATGCAACCGTCAAATCTATTGAAAAGAATCGAATCATCTGCAGCCAGGGCGGAATGGAATTCGAAATCGACCCCGTGGATCAGGTAATCCTCGCTTTAGGCTATTGCGCAACACCTCCCTTTTTTAAAGACCCACCCCCAAACGTACATAGAATTGGCGATTGCGTCCAATCCGGGAGCGCAATGGATGCTGTCCATGAAAGCTTTCTTTTGGGGCTCAGAATTTGATCCGACGATGGACCGGGCAATCTGATTGGCGGTATGAAACGATGGATCGGCTGCCCTTTTCAACCCACGTCGTCATGAGGAGATAAAAACAGACTGAACAGAAAAGAGGTTTTACCATGACGGACGATATTAAAGAGGTCGGAAGTAAGCTGGGCATGGAGTGGCGGGACGGGAAATCGGCCGAGGTCGGCAGCACGGACAGGATCCGGCGTTTAAACAAGATGTTTCATTCCTTCCGGCCGAGGGTGGAACTTCAGAGAACAAGAGTCTTGACCGACCATTTTCAAAAAACCGAAGGCGAAACCTACATCCGCCGACGATACGCTGCATTGGCAAAGGTATTTGAAACCTTGCCGGTATCGATATATGACGATGAACAGCTGGCCGGGTGGCAAGGCGCACAGCCGCGTTCTGAAAATATCAACATCGAGATGTGTGCCCACTGGCTTGATCTGGAACTGGACGGGCTTGATCAAAGGCCGTTCGATCCGTTCAAAATCAGTCAGGAAGACAAAAAGGAATTACGGGAGAAGCATATCCCGTATTGGAAAGACAAAACCCTAGCTTATAAATGGTCAAAAAGAGTCCAGGTCCCGGAAAAATGGACGTTGTCATGTATTGCCATTGTAACAAACTACATTTCGAATATGGGGACTCACTTCACTCCCGATTATAACACCTTCATGTCCATCGGATTTAAAGGATACCAAGAAAGGGCCCGCCTTGCGCTCGGGGCGCTGGATGAAACGGATCCGGCAAATTTAGGGAAGCGGGATTTCTACGAAGGCATTATTGCAGTGTGCCGGGCAACCCGGAAATTGGGTATGAACTATGCAGAAAAAGCACGTGAACTGGCTGCAGACTGTCAGGACACCATCAGAAAAAAGGAACTGTTGGGCATTGCAGCACGTTGTGAGCGGGTTCCTTATGAACCGCCCAGGACTTTTATCGAAGCGATGCAGGCGTGCTGGTTCGTATTGGTATTGCTCAATATCGAAGGATCCGGCCCCGGTGTTACCTTGGGCCGGTTCGACCAGTTTATGTATCCGTTGCTAAAAAAGGATTTGGACGAGGGAATCATAACGGTTCCGGAGGCCCTCGAATTGATCGAGGAGCTCTATTTAAAAATTACAAATTTTGTCTGGTTCAACCCCGCGTTAATGGCCCATAAGGTCGGTGGATATTACCGATTCCTATCCCTTGATGTGGGTGGGCTCAACGGGCAGGGAAGAGATGCGAGCAATCTGCTGACGTATTTATGCATCAGAGCTTTACGATATGTTAGAACCACCGGCCCCACCGTGCATGTCCAAATACACCAGAAAACACCGGATTCCGTATTAATCGAGGCGGCCAAACTTACCGCGGAAGGCATGGGGCACCCGTCTTATTTCAACGTTGAAACATTGTATGCCATGCTGAGAATGCGTACCGCAGGGTTGACCGGAAAAAGCCCCTATACCGAGAAAGAACTCAGAGAGGGGGCGGTAATGATAGGATGTGTCGAACCCGGTGTACAGGGGCTGCAATACGGGCACACCTCTTCATCCCTTATCAATCTCGGAAACACCATGAGCCTTACAATGAATAACGGTATCTTTCCAAAGGGGGTACCGGCCTGGGGTGCGGGCACATTAATGGGGGTAGAGACCGGTGATCCGCGTAATTTCGGATCATTTGAAGCGCTTATGGAAGCTGTTAAAGTTCAGCTAAAATATCAGATAACCCAATGCCATGCCGTCATGCTGGTCGCCGAGAAACTGCATGCCGAGGAATACCAGCTGCCCACGTTCACCATCCTGGCCCGGGGTGCTGTCGAGAAGGGGGTGGATGTCGTTGCCGGAGGCGCCCAGGTAAATATCGGTCCGACGCACGAATGCAGCGGCATTGCCGACATCGGTGATTCGCTGGCCGCCATCAAAAAGATAGTTTTTGAAGACAAAAAATTCTCTATGGATGCCTTATGCAAGGCCCTGGACGCCGATTTTGCAGGGTACGAAACATTGCGCCGGGAACTCCTCAGTGCACCCAAATACGGCAATGACGATGATTATGCTGATGACATCGTAGCGGAAATCTTATCCTACTTTGCCCGGGTCGTCGGCAGATTGAAATGTTGGAAGGGGTATACTTCGGATCCGGGCATACAGACCGTCCAGGCCAATGTCCTGATGGGTTTATCCTGCTGGGCGCTTCCCAGCGGGCGAAAGGCGCTGGAACCCTTGGCAGATACACTGTCCGCACAGCAGAATATGGACGTCAACGGCCCCACCGCCGCTGCCAGGTCATACGGAAAGATTGACCATGGCGTATTGAGCAACGGAACCATCCTGAATATGTGGATCAGCAAATCAGAGCTAGTGAAATAAAAAAACCGTTAAGGGGAGAGGATCGATGGAAAACATTGATATTAACTCGGTGCTGCCGGATGAAAGAGAACACCTTTACAACCACAATGGATTAAAGAAATTTGTCAATCTGGTCCGGACAAGCTTAAACGATTTGGGGATATGCCATCTGCAGTTCAACTGTCAGGATAAGGAAACATTGCTGGACGCGCAGGAAAAACCGGAAAATTACCCGACCCTCATGGTCAGGGTGGCCGGGTATAGCGTCTACTTCACAGATCTGGCTAAATGTGTTCAGGATGATGTCATTTCGAGAACGGAGCACAAGTTCTGAAGGGCATCCCGATCCAACGATTAGAGATATTTTCCTGCGATGCAGTAAAGGGACTCAGTAAATGCCGAACTTGAGTAAAATCGTGACCCCGTATGGCCGGTAATCAGCATCCGAAAGGATCGGTTTTCGATATTGTAAAGTACATGATTGAGGACGGTCCGGGAATCCGCACCTGCATCTTTTTCAAAGGATGCCATCTGCGCTGCCGATGGTGCAGCAATGCGTTGGGGATGGAACCGGAACCAACGATCGCCTATGTTGCAAATAAATGTTTAAATTGTAAGGCATGTATGGTGTCATGTCCGCATCAGGCCATCTCCGCCCGAGAGCAGGGTGGGGTCTCAACAGATCCTTTAAGATGTACTGCATGTGGAACGTGTGCAGATGCATGCACGGCAAAGGCCAGGCAATTAATCGGAAAAGATTACACGGTTCAGGAGTTGATCGATATCGTTGAACGGGATAGTGTTTTTTACCGTCGGGAAGGGGGCGGAGTGACCGCCACCGGCGGCGAGATACTATTGCAGGCCGGGTTTGTCTATCGATTTTTAAAGCGCTGCAGGGAACGTCTGCTGGGCACGGCCGTTGAAACTTCGGGGTACGGGCACTGGAAGCTGTTGGAACCGATCCTTTCGGTGGCGGATTTCGTGTTTATCGATCTAAAGCATTTCGATTCATCCGCTCATCTCAAATTAACGGGGGTCAGAAATGAACTCATTCTAAAAAACATCGTGAAAATCTCTGAGTACTGCTTGTCGCACACCGCAAAACCGATCATAAGGATACCGATCATTCCGGAAATAAACGACGCCTCCGACAACTTGAAAAAAATTGCCGATTTTATATGGAATTTGCCCGGGGTCAAACCTGAAGTAAACCTGTTGCCATATCACGGCTACGGCATTTCAAAGTATTCCTGGATAGGCAAGGAATACGAATTGCAGGATGTAACGGCTCCTTCAGAAGAACGGATGCAATCAAAAAGCAGAATTTTTATTGACCGGGGTTTGGTATGCACGGTGGGCGGGGCTGAAGTCACCAGCTATCACACGACTGAATGATGATGTCAATCGACCTGATTTTTTTTTGACAAAAACTTTTTTTCATGAGAAACCAGTCATCCTTAATAAAGTGATAATATAATAAAAAATGAAAATCATACAATCCTTACAACGCGCCATACAGATTCTCAACCTTTTCTCATTAAACACGCCGAGCCTTGGCATTTCAGAGATAAGCCGATTACTTGATATTAACAAGGGAACGGTGCAGGGGTTGGTTAAAACCCTGTTCTCCGAAGGCTTCCTTCTTCAGGATGAAGAAACACGGAAGTACCGTCTGGGCGTAAAGCTCTATGAGTTAGGGATAACTTCGGTGGGAAGTATGGAAATTAACCTCCGTTCATCTTCTCCAGCGCATGATCTTGCCAAACGGACCGGACATCTGATCCGGGTGGCTATTTTTGACAAAAACTCTGCATTTGTCACCCTGGATGCATACCCGAGGTCAGAGCCCTTTCTATTCCGCCAGATCGGGCCGCGCACGCCTTTATACTGCACCGCATTGGGAAGGGCGATTCTGGCCTTCTTAAACCAGGATGAGTTCGAGACCTATTTTCAGCAGACGGAACTCATCCCCTATACCTCAAATACCATCACCAAGAAAAAAGAACTGTTAAAAGAGCTTGAGGCGACCAGAGAACGTGGCTATGCAATAAACCGGGAGGAACACATCTTCGGAAGAGCCGCTGTGGGTGCGCCGATTTTCGGACGACAAAAGAAACTCTGTGCCGCAGCCTGCCTGGTGGGCAATCCAAAAAAAATTCTCGGAAAAAATATGGAACCGTTAGCTGAGCAGATCAAACAGACGACATTGGAAATTTCCATGAATATGGGTTACTTCCCTGAACCCGTTATCACCTAAGCGACAAACCGTTGCCCTCATGGGTAAACACCATCAATTATAAAATACCGCCAGCCAGACCGTATCCCCATCCGGGTCCGTCCATTCGACGCGGTGCCTGACATGTTTCGGAATAATGACATGATCCCCGGGGTGCATCACCCTCGCCTCATTTTCATCTTTAAATCGCAGTGCGGCAGATCCTTTCAGCAGCAGCACATATTCGTTTTCAGCCTGATCATACCAGAAACCGTCAGGGGAGGCATGGCCCCTTGAGACAATCCGCTCGATTCTGATATTTTTCGTTTCAGCGATGGTCTCGAAAAATTCCCCGGTCAAATCATCCGGTATATTTTTGAACACATTTTTAATTTCAAAATTGCCGGGCATCTTATTTGTTCCTTTACCAACCCTAAACCCTGCCTGTGGGGTCGTAGCGCGTAGCGCGAAGCCCCAAAACCCTGCCTGTGGGGTCGTCTTGTGGGGTCGACCTGTGGGGTCGAAGCTGAAAGCGACTTGTCGGGTCGTAGCCGAAGGCGTAGCCTGAAGCCCCAAGCGCGTAGCGCGAAGCCCCAAAACCCTTGAATCCTCAGAATCCTTGAACCCTTGTCGAAGATCCCGTTGATTTTAACGGGGAACCCTCTAGCCTTGACGGCTTCGTAAAAAGTCCCAAAATCGTCATGCCGGACTTGATAAGCCTGCCCCGGCAGGTTCTAAGCCGGGGGCATCCAGAACTTATTGAAATTGCTGGATTCCGGCTTTCGCCGGAATGACAAAAAAGGTCAATTCCCGACTTTTTACGAGTTCATCAACCTTGAACCTTGAACCCTCGAATCCTTGAACCCTCGAACCCTCGAACCCCTGAACCCTTTTCTTCAACCTATCACCCGATACCGGATATTTCAACGACACCGGATTGTCTGCGTATGTCTGCGCATGTCTGCGGTAAAAATATTTGTCATTAATCGCAACCACCGGGCATCAACTGCTGACGCCTCCAAATGACTCAAGCGTTTTTGGAGACGGTCTAAAATTTTTAAAGCTTTTCATTTTACAGTCCGGCCAAAAATGGCTATAAAAGATCCTGTTTTATGCATACCCTGAATTTCAACGGGTATCCCGATCTTAAACCGGACAAGCGGGCAGGAGTTTTAAATGAAGGCCATTGTTTCTCATGGAGTCAAAGATTTTCGACTGGAAGAGCGTTCCGTCCCGGAGATGGACGATACGGAAGTGCTGATCAAAATTCATTACTGCGGTGTATGCGGAACCGATATTCACATGTATCACGGCACCTGGGAGCTGTTTCCGGACCACACACCCGGGCACGAAGCTTCCGGCATCATTCAGGAGGTGGGTGCAAAGGTCGACAAGTTCGCACCGGGTGACCGGGTGGCCATCGATCCGGGCATTGTCTGCCGGTCTTGTGAATACTGCCGGAGTTCCCGTATGCATCTTTGTGACAATCGATTCGGCATGTACCATCACAAGGGGGGAGGTTTTGCCGAGTACACCTGCGTTCCGGAAGAACAGGTCTATAAGCTGCCGGATCATATGCCCCTTGAATGGGGTGCCTTTCTGGAACCGGCCGGCTGCTGCGTCCACAGTATCGACCGGGCAGGAATAAAGCCGGGGGAAACCGTGGCAGTGCTCGGCGGCGGGGCCATCGGCCTGATGATCGCCCAGTTGGCACTTATTTCAGGAGCTGCCAGGGTTATTTTATCCGAACCCCAGTTAAAAAGGCGGGAAATCGCAGAAACCCTGGGCGTGACCCACACCATCGACCCCCTGGCCGGGGATGCGGTGGCGGCCATAAAAGACCATTCCGGAGGGGGTGTGGATGTGGTGATCGAAAGCGCCGGGCTCCCGATTACCGTGGGGCAATGCTTTGAGGTTGTAAAAAAAGGGGGGAGAATCGTTCTCTTCGGCGTCAATGACCCGGATACCCGGGTTGAATTCAGCCCCTACCAGGTTTTTCGAAACGAGATCACCATCCTCGGATCCCTCATGACAAACGATGTCATCCCCCGCACATTGGCACTGATCGCCTCGGAAAGGCTTAAGGTACAACCCCTGATCAGCCACGTTCTACCCCTCGAGCGGTTTCATGATGCAATAAAGATGCACGAAAGCCAGGAGGGGATTAAAATTCTGATCCACCCGGAAGGCGCATGATGCGCATCCGGCTGGCCAAAGATATGTCAAGATATGACCACCAGAAGCTGTGCTGAAATAAAACAGAGAAAGGAACGATGATGAATTCAAATGCGATGGATCTAAACGGACATGCAGAAAAGGCCAAACAATACTTCTATGACGGCTATACATGAGCCGGGGCTGTTGTGCAGGTTGCACAAGAGTACATGGGTGACGTGGATGAACGGATTACCCGGATGTCCACAATACTTCCGGGCGGCTCCACCCTAAGGGGCGGTGTCTGTGGTATCCTGCTGGGGGCGGTGGCGGCCGTGGGTCTTAAATACGGATCCGTTAAACGCGACGGGCGCGGTGTCAGCAGCAAGCTGGGGGTTTCCGTAAACGATTTCTTTGCCGAACTGACAAAGGAAAAATACGGCACCACCGATTGTCGCGACATTGCAAAATGCGATTTCAACAACCCCGAGGAGGCAAAAGCCTTCAAGGGCACTGAGGCACAGCACAACTGCGCCGGGCTTTTAGCCGATACGGTCCGTTTTGTGCTGCCACTTCTCGATACCCCTGCCGATACCGGTTCATAGGGTTAGCCTCAAAGCATAAAATGATGCCTTGGCATCATTTTAAAAGATGCTATGAGGATTCTTGTCGATGCCAATATTTTGTTGTACGCAGAAGACACTCTTCAGTCCCGTCACCGGCAAGCGCTTGCCTGGTGGGATGGTCAGCTATCCGGGCCTGGAGTTGTCTGCCTGTGCTGGACGGTTCTGTCCGCATATATTCGCATAGGGACAAATCCAAGGGTCTTCGAGCGCCCGCTCTCTCTCGAACAGGCACTTGCTCGTGTACAGAGCTGGCTGGATCAGCCCTGTACGAGAATCATTCGGCCATTTTAGTGTTTCCCTTCACGGCCAAGTATCTTTTCCATCCCCTCAATCAATTGATCTTCCTTGCCCATGGCTATTGTCGTGGCGGCAGCTAGACGGTGGCAAGCATCGGAAAACCCCCCGAGCCGGTCGGTTGCCTCGGGAAGAAACGAATCCAGCCCCGGTGCCCGCCCTGCGGTGATCTCACCTTCCAGATATGCCGGTACCCGCATGGAAACCTTTACTTCATTGAATTCAATGGGACCGAAACCGGGAATCTCGTTTGGAAGAATTTGAAACCCGGCAATATATTTTTTGGGATCCAAAAATTCCCTGTCCCGAATCTTTTGACAAAAGGCGCCGATCATCTTAACCCCCATGGGAGAAAATCGATTCCCGACATGAAAATATTGGATACGGGATGAATTTTTTAAGCCGCCTTTTTCAAGTTTTTCAATTTCAGCCGAAAAGGCATTGTTTCTTATGATTTTAAGGTCTCCGGCCATTTTATCCGCCTCCGGCGTTCTACCCTCGAGGCAGACCCGTATGCCCATATCAGGGCCTCTCCGATAATAACCGCCCGCACCCAATAGTTCCAGATAGAGGGCAAGGTCATCATAGAAAATGTCACCGGTTTCGGATCTCAGGATATACCGCTCCCCCCGGTCATGCGCTTCAATTTTTAACCTACCCTGTTGAACGGCTTCCAGCGCCGCCTCCCGATTCTGGTTCACCAACCGCCCGTCAACATAAAACCCGTCCCCCACCGCTCCAATGACCGCCAAATGTGCCATATCACGGTTTGCGGGATCCAAAGCCCCGGCAAACAGATAGCAGGTAGTGGATGCTGAAATATCCCTGTCGCCTTTGAGCCCGAAAAGATCCGGATCCAGGTTGTAGACTTTCGGGTCGGTGGAAGCTTCGGCAACATGGTGGTCCAGGATCAGGGTCAGATTCCTTCCCCTGTTCATTGCCGATAGCATGGGCGCAATCCGGCCGCCAAAATCCGCGAAAACAAGTATCCTGCCCTCCTTTTCAAAGATTTGCTTTAAGAGTGCCGGATAAGGCTTTTCCAGACAGTTTCTTTCGACATAAAATCCCTGTCGTTCAAAAGCCGTCAGAAGAATTGCACCAGAACTGAGCCCGTCGGCATCGTTGTGATGAAAAACATGGATGGTCCTTTCCGGCCATTTTTTTATTTCCCGAATCGCACCATCCATTGCTGCAATTAGCTTGTGAATCATTCAATCCTCCCGTAGCCGGAATCCCACCCATCGGATAGCCGAGGATGATATTTCGGGCCGGTTTTGCGATCTCTATTTCTAATTGCCTCGGATCAACCCGTTGTGTTGCGCAACAGGATATCCACCATTTCGACAAACCCGCTTCCACCGCTTTGCAGGGTAATCCAGGCGGGTTCTTTTTGTAATTTATCTCGAAACCGAAGCAGATTGGCGACCCCGACTGAATGGGGAAAATAGGCAAACAATGGAGAATCGTTGGGGGAATCTCCAATGAAGATTATCTTATTCTTGACCTTCTCAAGATCAATTTTAAACACTTCTTTAAAAAACAGGGTGATGGTGGTCAGTTTGTCATGGGAGCCAAACCAGCCATTAACATGGATAGAGCTGATTTTTGCCTGGGCGCCCGCATCGTTGAAACAGCTCACGATCTGCTCAGCCTCCGACATCGGGAGGGGGGGGACATCCTCGCAATAGTCGATGGCCAGATCGGTTTCACGGTATGCCTGGTCAGCGGCCACCCGGCATCCGGGTACCTTTTGAAGAATGATCTGACTGATTTTTTCCAACTTCAATCGATCGGTTTCACGCTGTTTTTCGGATCTCATGTGCCGGCGATGCATCTTTTTCTGCCGAACATCATAGCGAAAATAGAACGCCCCATTTTCTCCCACCAGACCATCGACCGGCCACATACGCGCGATATGATCACACCATCCGGCGGATCGGCCCGTAATCGGCAGAATATAAAAACCAGAATGCTGCAGGCGTTCCATCGCTGAAAACACAACCGATGTGATGCGTCCATTGGTGGTTAATGTGTCGTCGATATCCGTCAGGATATAACGGATATTTTTCTTCAAATGATTTGGAAATTTCTCAAACTGTTTCATGGCCACAATAAAACTCCGTACCGGTTCGCCCGGACTTCCCTCGTTTCACATCCTTGGGTGAGATGATCCCCAGGGCCACCTGTTTGCATCCCGGAAGGAATCATTTTAAAAATACACGCCAGATGTTTTGGGGTCAAGAAAAACAAAAAAGCCCCCAAAGCCCCTGTCCTTTCTTCCCATACGGGTAAGATTCGAGGTCTTCGATATTTCTCTTGCCAAAAAATGAGTTTTTGAGAAAATTTCTGATATCCGTATAAGTCTTTCCTGAATACCCCGAATCCCCCAAAAACACCCGGGCTTTCCGGACATCCGGAATAATTTATTCTGTATATTATCAGCTCATTAAATTATCTTGAGCTTCTTTGTTGTCATCGACTATTGACAAGCGCAGTTGCAGGGCGATAGATATTCAACTACTGAAATCAGGTTCATTTCTCAAACGGCCTCTATGGGGCTGTCTTTTATCCGTCAGTATTTTAACAACGCCTACGTTCGAAAGGAGGGTCTTTATGAAAGAATCTACATGGTCACGTAAGATGTTATTTGCTGGCGCTGCCGGTTTCGTCATTTTCGCAATCTTGCTTTCATTTGGAACTCCGGTACTGGCCGACACCTGCAAGAAACGGGGTACGTTAGACAGCCGATATTGCGATGAAGACGGTGATCTGGTGGCCGATACCCCGAAAGATTCGAGCAAGTGGGTCGATCCCGATGTGCTCATATTCTCCTACACCCCGGTTGAGGATCCTTCGGTGTATGAAAATGTATTCACCGAGTTTATGGATTACATGGCAAAAAATACCGGAAAGAAAGTCAAATGGTACGGTGCCGAATCCTATGCCGCCCAGGTGGAAGCCATGCGTTCGGGGCGTCTCCACGTGGCTGGTATTTCCACCGGCCCCACCTGCTTCGGTGTCAACCTGGCCGGTTACGTCCCCTTTTCCATCATGGGCAGGGCGGACGGCAGTTTCGGTTACAAGCTCCAGGTGATTACCCATAAAGATACGAACATCAAGGCCCTCAAAGATATGAAAGGCCGAAAGGTCGCCCATGTCACCCCTTCATCAAACTCCGGCAATCAGGCGCCCCGGGCACTCTTTAAGTCCCTGGGTGTTGAACCGGACGTTGACTACAAGGTCGCGTACTCGGGCAAACACGACAACTCCATCATGGGTGTCGCCAACAAAGATTACGATGCAGCACCCATCGCATCCAGTGTTTTGGATCGAATGCATCAAAAGGGAGTCGTCAACAAGGACGACCTGCGCATCATCTGGGAATCCAAACTCTTTCCCACGACCTCCTACGGCTACATCCACAATCTGAACCCGGACCTGGCCCGGAAGGTGGTCTACTCCTTTCTGTCCTTTAGATGGGAAGGTACCTCCCTGGGCAAGGAATTCGGCAAACAGGCCGACCGCTTCATCCCCATTACCTATATAGATCATTGGACGGATATCCGAACCATCCAAAAGATGAACGACGTGGTCTACAGCGAAGACAGCTTGAAAGGTCTGAAGGTTAAAAAGAAGAAAAAAAAGAAAAAGAAATAGAACTGAATTGATACCGTGCGGTTTTGGTTTATTAACCATGAACTCGGAACCGCTTAACCCGGATTACCGTAAAAAACCGACAGCCCGCCGCCTGAAAGCGGCGGGCTCATTTTGATATCGCCTATGCTTCAAGTCATCGATTTAGAAAAAGTATATTCCACCGGCACAAAAGCGTTGAGCAGCGTCAGCTTCGCCGTGGATGAACCCCAGGTCATTGCCATTATCGGCCCATCCGGTGCAGGAAAAAGTACGCTGATCCGGTGTATCAATCGGTTGGTGGCGCCCACCTCCGGTAAAGTCATGCTGGACAGTATCGATGTGGCTTCTGTGAGTCGTCGGGAACTTCGCAAAGTCCGTCGACGAATGGGGATGATTTTTCAGGAGTACAATCTGGTGGACCGCCTGACGGTTATGGAGAATTTACTGTCCGGCCGCCTGGGATATGTCTCCTTCTGGCGGGCCTACCGTCGAAAATTCCCCCCCCGGGATGTGGCAGCGGCGTTCAAGCTACTGGAACGGGTCGGTCTTGAAGGCTACCAAAACACCCGTGCTGATGCTTTATCCGGCGGCCAACGCCAGCGGGTCGGTATCGCGCGGGCTCTGATGCAGGCCCCGGATCTGCTGCTGGTGGATGAACCCACCGCAAGTCTGGATCCCAAAACCTCTCGGCAAATCATGCGCCTTTTGGTGGAACTGGTCAACGAACAGGGAACACCGGCCCTTGTGAATATCCACGATGTGGCGCTGGCTCAGTCATTTTCAGATAAGATCATCGGGTTAAAGGAGGGCGCCATTGTATTCCAGGGAACCTCAAAAGAGATTACAGAAGATGTTTTAACCGAAATCTACGGGGAAGAAGACTGGAGCTTGACCATTCGCAAAGTGGATGAAGAAGATGAAGACACCGGTTCCAAAAAAGGAAAAAAGGATAACGGATATATTCAAGAAGCTGTGGCCGGATGACATCTTCTGAGATTACAACAACTGCGGATACTCCCGGCTGGAATCGAATCCGGATGATCGAAAATCCGAACGTCCGATACGGCCTGGTTGTCATCGCGCTGATCTATATACTGTGGTCTGCGGGAACCCTGGAGATGAACTGGACCCGCCTTCTAAACGGCATACCACGGGCCGTAAACATGTTCAGCCGGATGTTTCCACCCGATTTCGGGCGCTGGAACCTGCTCGTCAAAGGGATGTTGGAAAGCATTCAAATGGCGCTTGCGGCCAGCCTTTTCGGCATGCTGCTGGCGATACCGCTGGGCATCTGCGGTGCGTCCAACCTTGTACCGAAACCGGTCTATTTAGCGGCACGCGCGCTTATCGTACTCTCCCGAACCTTCCATGAAATCATCATTGCCATCTTTTTTGTAAAAATATTCGGGTTCGGGCCCCTTGCCGGCGTGCTGACTCTCATTGTGGCCAGCACCAGCTTCATCTCCAAAATGATCGCCGAAGATATTGAGAATATGACGCCTGGCCAACTGGAAGCCATACGCGCCACAGGGGCCAGTTTCCCCAAGCTTTTGATCTATTGCATTACACCCAATACATTGCCCCGGTTTCTCGGCGTTTCCATATACCGGCTGGACGCCAATATCCGCCATTCAACCGTGGTGGGAATTGTGGGCGCCGGAGGCATCGGACAGGTCCTGGCCGCCTCCTTCAGCCGATATGATTACGATTTCAGCCTGGCGATTCTGATCACCATCGTCACCCTGGTTTTTGCCGGTGAATTTATTTCCAGCTGGGTGCGAAACTATTTACGATGACCGTATCTGAACACGCTAAAAAATATCCCGAGATCTGGCGCCGGTTTTCGCCGACCGAAACCCTGCTCCGCTACCTGGGATACCTCGTTACCGTCGGTGTGGCGGTGTGGGCCGTCAGCTTTCTCGACTTGCCGTGGTTTTACTTTCTCGATGCTCATATCCAGGCGCTCGATTTGTTCACACGCATGTGGCCGCCGGATTTTGAGTTTTGGGAAACACTGATGGACCCGCTGATTGAAACCATCCATATCGCCACGCTGGGTACCATCTTTTCATTTTTTATCGCCTTCCCCATCGCGTTTCTCTCCGCTCGAAACACCACTTTCAACACCGCTACCTGGTTTGTCGGACGGTTTATTCTCGTGACATCCCGGTCTGTCAATACCGTGGTCTGGGGGCTTCTTTTCGTTGCCATATTCGGACCCGGCCCCATGGCAGGCATATGGGCCATCGCGTTCCGATCCATCGGTTTCATGGGCAAATTGGTGGCCGAGGCCATTGAAGAAATCGATGAAGGCGTGGTTGAAGCCATCGAGGCCACCGGCGCATCAAGACTTCAGGTCCTGCTGTTTGGAATACTGCCCCAGGTGCTTCCGGTTATCTACGGAACGGCTGTCTACAGATGGGATATCAATATCCGGGAATCGACAGTGCTCGGGTTTGTGGGCGCCGGCGGCATCGGGATACTGCTCTACTCTTCCATCAATCAGTTCCAGTGGCAGGAGGTATCGCTGATTCTTTTGACGGTTTTCGGGGTGGTGCTGATCAGCGAATTTGTCTCCGCAGCGGTCAGGCAGCGCATCAGTTGATCTCAAGGGAAATAACATGAGATTGAAGTATATGGCACTGCTGGCCTTGGGCCTGGCCTTTATAATCGCATTCAATGCAGAGGCCCAGGATAAGAAGTTCAATTCAGACACACCCCGCGGGAAGACAGGTTGGTCGACATTCCTGCGGGGAGGTTATCTTCACCAGTTTAAAACCGATATTGACAAGAGCAGTGAGTTCAGCGTGAATCGTTTTTTTTATCCAAGGCGGGGTCTCCTACTCACCACAGGTGCGGCGGAGTGTTTCTTTGGCGGTCGGTTACGGATACGACGGCTATGACTTCTCCGGATCAGGTGGTTTTGGTGGTGTTGAGCCCTGGTCCGAGATCAACTCTTTAAGAATCAGCACGCCCGTTAGATGGGGTTTTGATGAAAAATGGTCTCTTTTTTTCATCCCGACCCTGCGCACTACCGCTGAAAATGGGGCAGAACTGAACGATGCCATTCAGGCAGGCGGATTTGCCGGCTTCTCTTACCGTTTCAGCAAACGTTTAACCCTGGGACCGGGCATCGGCGCGGTGACACAGATTGAGGATTCAGCAACCGTCTTTCCAGTGCTTTTGATCAACTGGAAGATAACGGAACAGCTGAGTCTAAAGACCGGCGGGGGAACGGGTGCGACACTGGGCCCCGGGTTGGTTCTCGATTGGCGTGCTTCTGGGAACTGGTCGTTTTCCTTTGGCGGACGTTATGAAAAATTGCGGTTTCGCCTTGACGACCAGGGCGTCTCACCAAACGGCGTCGGCGAAGACCGCGCATTTCCGATTTTCGGCGGCATCAAATACACACACAACCGTCGTTTCCAACTGAGCATTGTGGGTGGCGTTGATGTGGGCGGGGAACTATCCCTGGAGGATAAGGACGGCAACGAAATCCTTAGCGAGAGCCACGACCCGGCCCCTTTCATAGGATTTGCGTTTAGCTTTAGGTACTAAAAGAGCAAAATGCGGATCTCAACCGGCAGCCAGCCGGATACGGATTCAAATACCGCCGGGTGATACCCACATACTCCAGTTATCCGGTAGAATCCATAGACCGTTCTTTTTGGTTTGAAGTGCCCCGGTCTGTTGTGGTTGGTCAATGTTTCCTGGCAATAATTGCTCTCAGATCTTCCAGAGGGGCACCGGTTTCAATGGCTGCGCTTAAATCGGTTTCCACCGTTTGAATGATGTTGAGATTTTTCATTACCTGTTCTACAAAACCGACGGGTACGGCAACGACCCCATCTTCGTCACAGACCATGATGTCGCCGGGCGCAATCGATACGCCGCCGATTTCGACGGGCACATTGCAGGCCGTGAGCCGGTACTCGCCGGGTTTGTCTCTGGTGGCAGGCGAGGTGCAGTAGAGGGGCATTCCGATTTTCCGGTATCCGGCGATATCCCGTGCCCCACCGAAGACGACCACCCCGGAAAGTCCCTGTTTCTTTGCACAAAGACCCTGGTTGTCACCGGTGTAATGACCGTCCAGCCCCTTGCCGTCGATAACAAGAATGCTGCCCGGGGTTGACTGCCGGATCACCTGATAATTGTTCAGGGAGGGGGTATCCGGCCGGTTGGGTGCAAAGAGAACCGTAACCGCCGGTCCGGCAACCCGGTAGTCTTCAGAACCTCTTGCCGGACGTATCCCCATGATACCGCCCTTTATTCCGGATATGGCCAGTGCATCCACGACCATGCCCGTGCCTGCCTTTTTGAGTGTCTCAAGCACCTGCTGGTCGCTCGGCCTTAATGCTGCCATGATAGATAAATCCCTCCCTTTACAGTGCGCCGACCTGCCCCTGTTTGATGACAAATAGAGGTGCGACAAACCCGTCCGGCGCAGGATTTAAACATCCCCCCTATGACGTGAAGGGCACCTGTATCCTCCGGGACCTATTGAGCATAGAAGTAAATGGAATCATGTGCCAGTATATTGTATTCATCACCATCGACCACCGTGATACTGCGCACCCCTTCTCTGATCAGTTTTTTCTTGATATATCGACCGCAGTTCCATGTGGTGGACCATCCCCCATTGCTGTCGGCCTTCGGTTCCGGTTTCAGCGCATAGCCGATGTCGGCGGTGACACCGTTGGGATCGGTGTAGAGGATGACAATCTCTTCACCGGGTTTGAACCCCTCCCCGGAAATGGCGACTTTTGCATCGTTTGCCATCTTTACCATCGGTGTCGCAACCACAAGGGGCGGACTGGCCGGTGTGGAAACATCATCTTTTTGAAAGGCAATCGTGTCATGGGCTAGAATATTATATTCGCCATCGGCCACTGTGATGCTGATTACCCCTTCTCTGATCAGTTTTTTCTTGACATATCGACCGCAGTTCCATGTCGTGGACCATTCCCCATTGCTGTCAACCTTCGGTTCCGGTTTCAGCGCATAGCCGACGTCGGCCATGACACCGTTGGGATCGGTGTAGAGGATGACAATCTCCTCACCGGGTTTAAACCCTGTCCCCACAATGGTAATTTTCGCATCATTTGCCAACTTTACCATTGGGGTAGCGGATATTATGGGGGTGGAAGAACTCTCACCGGAAGCGGCATTCGCATAGACTCCCAGGCCGAGGACCATAATTATTGCTGTCACCCAACAAATCCCGTTTTTCATAGCATCCTCCTTATTGATTAATACCGTTGATGATAGAAATTAGTAAAAAATATTTACCGTGGTTCATATCCGGGCTTTGGATTTCTTCCGCTCTAGAGCATCGATGGCATCAGCCCGATCCACAATCACTTGGGCCCGATAGTAAACCGGAATATCCACCATTTTGCCGTCAAGGGCCACCGATGCGGTCCCCCTTTTCAGCCCGTCTTCGTATGCTTCCATTACCCTGCGGGACTGTGCAACACGTTCAGGAGAGGGTGAAAACACCCTGTTGAGAATCGGAACCTGGGTGGGATGGATGCAGCCTGACCCCACGAGGCCCAGCTGTTTTCCGCGTACAGCCGCCCGCTCAAACCCCTCCAGGTCTTTAAACCCGGCCACACTTCCCAGCAGTCCGGTGGCCAAAATGCCTTTGGCCTTGCATATCGTCACCATCTTGCAGACACCGTAAAGAAGCTCGATACCGTCCTCGGACGGTTCAACGCCCAACGCAAAACTCCAGTCCACAGTCCCGAGGCCATAGGTGTCGATACGGGGGCTCGCATCGGCGATGGCTTCGGCGCTGAGCAACCCAAGTGGTGTCTCGATGCGGGCTGATATCGTAATGGTGTTCGGTGGAATACCCCGTTCCCTTTCTTTGGCCTCGATCAAAGCATCCAGGCGATGCATCTGCGCTGCAGACTCAACCTTTGGAAAATGGATCCCCGTGAGTCCGGGATATACGCTGGCATCGACGTCTTCACATATCAGATCCGGCTCGTTATTGATCCGGACCAGCACCTCCCCTCCTCCACGACCCACAGCGGGAATCGCATCGCGCACAAGCTTTCGCGCCTCGTTTTTCTCAGCAGGCGGAACGGAATCTTCCAGGTCGAGTGTAATGGCATCCGCGCCGCGCAAATGTGCTTTCTCCAAAAATCTGGGGACATTCGCCGGAAATATCAGTATTGATCTGCGAATCTTAATGCCCATGCTAAACTCCTTATCGATAAATAATGTTGATATTTGATACTAGTAAAAAAACACTCGTTAGTGATTTACGAAAACTTGGATTTCTTCCGCTCCAGAGCGTCGATGGCATCGGCCCGTTCCACAATCACTTTGGCCCGATAGTAAACCGGAATATCCACCATTTTGCCGTCAAGGGCCACCGATGCGGTCCCCCTTTTCAGCCCGTCTTCGTATGCTTCCATTACCCTGCGGGACTGTGCGACACGTTCAGGAGAGGGTGAAAACACCCTGTTGAGAATCGGAACCTGGGTGGGGTGGATGCAGCCGGCCCCTTCGAAACCCAGCTGTTTTCCGCGCACAGCCGCCCGCTCAAATCCCTCCAGGTCTTTAAACCCTGCCACACTTCCCAGCAGCCCGTTTGCCATAATCCCCTTGGCCTTGCATATCGTCACCATCTTGCAAACACCGTAAAGAAGCTCGGTACCGTCTGCAGACGGTTCAACGCCCAACGCAAAACTCCAGTCCACAGTCCCGAGGCCATAGGAGTCGATACGGGGGCTCGCATCGGCGATGGCTTCGGCGCTGAGCAACCCAAGTGGCGTCTCAATGCGGGCCGATATCGTAATGGTGTTCGGCGGGATGCCCCGTTCTCTTTCTTTGGCCTCGATCAAAGCATCCAGGCGATGCATCTGCGCTGCAGACTCAACCTTTGGAAGACGGATCCCGGTGAGTCCGGGATATACGCAGGCATCGACGTCTTCGCATATCAGATCCGGCTCGTTATTGATCCGGACCAGCACCTCCCCCCCCCCGCGACCCACAGCGGGAATCGCATCGCGCACAAGCTTTCGCGCCCCGTTTTTCTCGGCAGGCGGAACGGAATCTTCCAGGTCGATTGTAATGGCATCCGCACCGCGCAAATGTGCTTTCTCCAGGAATCTGGGGACATTCACCGGAAATGTCAGTGTTGATCTGCGAATCTTAATACCCATCCAAAACTCCTTTCGGAAAAAGGCTACTTATTAAAAGACAATTTGACCTTGTCAAAAAAATACCGGGCCGTCGGGAAAATCATCAGGATGAGTCCCATACCGATCAATGTCGCGGCAATGGGGCTCTGAATAAAGATTGAAAGGCTGCCCTGGGACATCATGAGGGATTGGCGCAGACTGTTCTCTGTGCGAGGTCCGAGCACAAGACCCAATACAAGCGGGGCCATCGGATACCCCAGTTTTTTGGCAAAATATCCAATCACCCCGAATGCCAGCATCACCCAGGCCGCAAAGAAGCTGAAGCTGTAGGCATAGACACCGGTCAGACACAGAACGGTGATGGTTGTAAAAAGATACGGCTGGACCAGTTTCAGTATCGTTACAAATAAGGGTATGAACCCGACATTGAGGACCAGCAGCCCAATATTGCCGATGAGCAGGCCTGAGATGATGTACCAGATAAACTCCGGGTTCTGCTGAAACAGCATGGGCCCCGGCCGTATTCCCCAGATCATCAACCCACCCAGCAAAATGGCGGTTCCACCGGAACCCGGAACCCCCAGGGTGAGCAGAGGAATCAGCGCGCCGCCTTCGGATGAATTGTTGGCCGCCTCAGGTGCCGCCAGCCCTTCGACCTGGCCGGTGCCGAATTTGTCTCTTGTTTTTGAGACTTTTTTTTCCATAGCATAGGAGATAAAGGTTGCCGGTGTGCCGCCGGCGCCGGGGAGGACCCCCACAAAAAAACCGGTAAGCGCCCCCCGAACAATCGGCCATCTGGACCGAAGCAATTCTTCAATGGAAGGATATATATTCCCAAGCGTCAGTTTGGATTTGATAAAATCAACCTTGAACTGCTTCTCTTCCATAAAGGTCATGACCTGGCTGATGGCAAATGCACCCAAAGAAACCGGGATCAGATCGATCCCTTCCACCAGTTCCACGATGCCGTAAGTCATGCGGATCGAACCGGAAACAAAATCGTGTCCCACTGTGGCGCACAGCAGGCCCAAAGCCGCCATGGCGATTCCCTTGATGGCTGATTTGCCGGATAATATACCGATGCAGGAGAGAGCAAAAATCATCAATCCGAAGTATTCCGGAGGCCCGAACCGGATGGCAAAATTTGATATGGGGCCGGCAAAGAACATCAGCCCCGTCAATCCGACAATACCGCCGCAAAAAGACGAGATGCCCGATATACCCATGGCGGGTCCGGCTCTTCCCTTTTGGGCCATGGGGTACCCCTCAAAACAGGTAACAATGGCCGGGTTATCCCCCGGGATGTTGGCCAGGATGGAGGTAATCCTTCCGCCATACATGGTTCCCTGGTAGATATTGCACAGAAACACCATCCCCACGATGGGATCGAAGCTGAATGTCATGGGGATAAACAGGGCAAGACTTGCCGAAGGACCCAGGCCGGGCAAGGCGCCTGTCAAGGTGCCGATAAAACCGCCCAGAAGGGTATAAAATACGACTCCGCTCAGTATCAAATCCATAGACGTGTTGGCAACATTAAACAAAAGCTCCATGCATGTTCCTCCTGGTGATGCGGTTATTCGAGAAAACCCCTTGGAAGCGGAATGCCGAGTGCCAATTCGAACACGATGTAAATCACGGCCACACCGCCCAAACTAACCGCCAGTGAATGCTTCCATTTTCTTCCCTCAAAAAGCATCTCCAGCACAAAGACGAGTATAAATTGGGCGCCAAGCCATCCGATGAAGGGGATGATCAACAGCGCAGCGCCGATGATGGCCAAAAAGGAAAAGAGCCTTATTATCGTTTGCGGCGGCGGAAAAGCCATTGTCTCCGACTCTTCCGTCGCCCAAAAAAATGTCTTTACCAGCGGTACGCCGCTACAGACAAACAGAAGGACCGCCACCCATTGGGGAAAAAACGCGGGGCTCGTCATGAGCCCTGTCACGCCACCCTGGTTGCGCAGTTCCATGGTCTGAAAGTAGCTACTGACAGCCAATGCCATGAGAAAAAGACTAAATATTCTTTCCGCATATATTTTTTTCATTTAGATAGGCTTTCTTTTTTATTTATCAGAAACATCCGATCGCAGAACGATACGACAGTCCAGGAATTTGATCCCCTGCCCTTCCGGCAATATTTTTACCGGATTAAAATCAATGGCGTGAACAAGGTCCCGGAATGCATGGGCGATCCCGGATACCCGCACCATTGTCTCTACCAGGGCGCGGCGGTCCAGCGGGGGGGCGCCCCGTATTCCGCAGAGAATCTTGCCGAGACCGGGGATCTCTTCGATCATGTCCTCGGCGTCATGGGTCTCAATAGGACAGACGCGCCATGCACTGACAGAAAAGGCTTCGACAAAGATACCGCCCCATCCGAGCATCAGCGTCGGTCCGAAAAGCGGATCTTCCAGAACGCCGAGAATAATCTCAACCCCTTCAGAGATCATCTTTTGCACCATAATGCCGTTGAGGGTCACCGGGGGATCCATCGATTGCCAACACGTCATGATATGATCATAGGCGGTTGAAAGCCGGTCTTCATCGCCGATATCCAGATACACCCCCTGACATTCGGTTTTGTGAAGGATCTGGGGAGAATCCATTTTCAGTACCACGGGGTATTCGAAGCTACGGGCGCTGCCCTTTGCGTCTTCGATGGATTGACAAACAGTGCTCGGGCCGAAGGGCAGATCCAGCGGTGCAAGGATTTCACGGCATTGCCCCTCGGTCAGTGTTTGGCCGATCTCCTGGGACAATTTGTCGCGAACCTGGTCAAGCAGTGGATCTGCGGTAAACGACAGGGCCGAAGGTTGTTCCTTCCGCTCCGGGTCATGGTATCTTTTAAGAATCTGGTGGTAATTGTATAGGTGCCGCAATGCCTTCATGCATTTTACAGGGGAAACGAACACCGGCATGCTCTCGGCTCTTAGGGCGACAAGCCCGTCTGAATCATACTCGCTATGGGTCCAGACGAACAGCAGCGGTTTATCGGTTTCTTCGGCTGCCCGGACAAAATCTTCCATATATTTCTTGTCTCCCCGTGTCGCCAATATCACCGAATCGACATTCGGGTCATTGATAACGGAGCGTAGAATTTCCGGAAACTGCGGGCCCCTCGCAAAGCCTGTGAGATCCAGTGGATTTTCGGCCGAGCCCCACCCCTTGAGGATGTCTCCGATCTTTGCCGAGGTTTCATCAGTAAGATTCGGAACCTGAAAGCCCGCACTTGCGCACTCATCACTGAGGAATGTGCAAATTCCCCCGGAGTGGGAAACGATGCCGACCCTGTTGCCTTTCGGGTATTTACCTTTCGATAACAGGTTTGCCGTCTCGCACAGTTCGTCATAATCATCCACCCGGGTGATACCCTTTTGACGAAAAAATCCTTCATGGATCTGAAAGTTTCCCGCAATAGCGGCCGTATGGGTCTTTGCAGCCTTTTCGCCGACTTCCGAACGCCCCATTTTCATCAGGACGATCGGTTTTTTTCTTTCAAGCGCGGCCTCGGCAACGGCCTTGACCTTATCACCCCGCTTAAATCCCTCGATAAAGCTTGCAATCGCCTTCACCTCCGGATCATCCAGCATATACCGGATAAAATCCGCACACTCCACATTGACCTCATTTCCGGTGGAGACAACATATTTGACCCTCACGCCTCTGTCTTTTGATTTGGCGATAACCGGGCCGAAAGCCGTTGCCCCACTCTGGGAGACAACGGCGATGGCGCCCGGCTCCGGGAGCAATGTTCCGATTCCCGAGCCGGAGTTGACCTGGATCTTCTCCTTGACATTGGCAACCCCCAGACAGTTCGGACCGCAGATATATATCCCGTTATCCTCGGCAAACCGGGTCAACTGTTTCTGACGATCGATATTGGCCTGGCCGCCGCGTTCCGAAAAACCGCCGCTGATAATAACCACAGACTGGATACCCTTCTCCCTGCATTGTCGAAGTGCATCCAAAACGAACCGGGCCGGTATGATCAAAGCAGCCACATCCACCGGCTCTTCGATGTCCAGGACACTTGCATAACACGGTATCCCCTTCACTTCGGAACGTTTGGGATTGACGGGAAAAATCTTTCCGGAAAACCCGAAGTTCCGAAGGTTATCCACCATTCTACCGCCGTAACTCGTGCCTTCGGTTGCGCCGATCACCGCAACGGATCGCGGCGCCAGCATGTTCCGCATTCGTAAGTCAAAATCTTGGGGCCACTTGTATGTCAATGTCTCAACTCCTTATCCGATGATCCACCCCCCACGCCCCGGCATCGTTTAAATATCAGGGCTCGGGGGTTTATGTTAGCGAAGCTTCCTGCCGCCTTTGGATGATTTGTTCACATCACGCTTTAGGGATAGGGGGATGATTTTCTCATGCCCCCTCCAAAATTTGCGCGAACCGGCAGCTATTTCAGCAACCCGAGCTTTTTGTAGATCACCTTGTAGCTTTCCGTTGCCTCTATGATTCTTTTCTTGAATTCAGGTCCATTTCGGAATTGGCGCTGGAGTTGGAATTTTTCAATGTAATTTTTCTGCCAGTTGGGGGAAGCATCCAGTTTCTTAAAAGCTTCTCTTAAAAACGCGGTTGCCTCTTCCGGGATATCGGCTGGAGCCACAATACCGCGCATGGTGCCAAAAGTCGCTTTGGCTCCGGATTCCCCGACTGTCGGCATATCGGGCATATACGAGCTTCGTTCTTCGGAAGTAACCGCCAGTGCCTTGAACTTTCCTGCCATGATCTGGGCATAGCTTTCGTTCATTTGATTGGATATGACGTCAATGTGCCCGCCTAAAAGGGCGGTGGTTACCTCTCCACCGCTCTGAAACGGGATAAAATTGAATTTGGCGCCTGTTGACTGTTCTATCATGAGACTCACGACGCGATCGGATCCGCTGGCCCCGGTCCCCCCCCATCGTATTTTTCCCGGATTCTTTTTTGCAGCCGCGATGAGTTTTGCCATTGTATCGTACTCATAGTCTGCACGAACGGTTATGATGTTCGGGTCGAATGCCAGCTGGCATATGATGGTAAAGTCATCATGGGAGACCTTTGTGAGTTTCATTAAGGGGTTTGAGATAAACGTGGTGACAGCGGTCAGCAAGTAGTAAGGGTTTCCCCGCTTGGTGCCGACAAAATCCATGCCGAGGGCGCCGCCGCCGCCGGGTTTGTTTTTGACGATAATCGGAGTTCGGATGATCTTATCTCTTCCCATGATGGCGACTATGGATCGGGACAGGGTGTCGGTCCCTCCACCCGGAGAATAGGGAGCCACCAGAGTTATCGGCTTTTTGGGATATGCAGCGTCAGCGCAGGGAAGGGTAAATAAAAAAGAAACCAACAAAAAAGCCATTACCACCGGTACGGTACAAAAGATTCTCTCTTTCTTGCTCATGCCTGTTCCTCCTTTTTTGGTTCGGGCAGCGGACCATTCAATCATTTTCACGACGCTGACCGGTTGTCGGTATTTCTTTTTTCAGGAACTCAAAAGTTTACACCGATGATTTTTGATGTAAGTACAGACGGATGTCTATCAAATCACCTCCTTTAATGGCTTGGTACATTCCCGGTCGAATATTTCATCCCCTGGACGCATTCGAGCCACCCATTGACTGCGTTACCGGAGGCCCTTTAATTAAACCTTCAGAACGATGACATTTCCGGGTTGAGCGTTGTAAGGTTGTGTAGAGTACTTTATATCGTATGACCGGTATGCCACCGGCAAAAAAGACAGCTTAAGCTGGTCTCTTTGAGAACAGAATTGAATATAGGAGTTCCGGGCAATTCAAATTTTGAAAAAGGCGATATTTTCTCTTAAATCTAATCAAATTTTTGTTGTTTTTTATCCATATCTATTGATATTATCATTGTCAAGAAAAATATATATCCTTTTTTTGAAAATCTCAGGCACGCCTTGGGAGGTGGCGGTTCTAAAGGCGAGCATCGGCAATTAGGATAATATGTTTAATGTTTTCAATAGTTTAATAAATTCTTTAAAATCCATATTGAAAATCAATTCCCTGGAATTATTATTTTAATTGATTTCGCAGTGAGAATATATAGAATAAACAACTGAATGTATTTTTGTCGACAATTTTGTCGATTTCAAACCAGACTCAAGCACTGGCCTAAAACCCATATCGTATGTAAAGTTGAACTCATGCCGCCACATATTGTATAAGGAGGGATTTCACGAAAGACTCAATGATTCGGAGGAGGCAATTTTCTTTATGACCGACTTACCCGAGAGAAAAAAATCACGTGTCGAGCAACTGCTGGAACAATTGCGCCGCGATATTTTAAAGGGGACGCTGAAGCCGCGGGAGCGGCTGTTGGAAGAGAGCATCGCAAAAAAATTCGGCATGAGCCGCTCACCCATACGTGAAGCGTTCCGGATCCTGGAATCCGAAGGGCTGATTCAAATCATGCCCCGAAAGGGAGTCTATGTCGCAGATATCGGGGAAGAAGACATTAATGCCATATACGAAATCACACCTGCCCTCGAAGAGATTGCCGCAAAACTGGCCTGCAGGAACATGACGGGAAAGGATATAGAATTCCTTTCAGAGATCACGGACAAGATGGGAAAGGCAGCCGAAGAAAAGGATTCTTATCTTTATTTCAAATTGAACCGGAAATTCCACGAAGCTATTCATAAGTTTTCCGGAAACAAGTTCCTGATCAAAATGCTCAGGACCATGTCCGACCAAACCTATAGGAACCGGTATCTATCCCTGGTTCTCTTTGGGCGTTTGAAACAATCCCATAAGAGACATGTAAAAATTGTCGAAGCGTTCCGCGAAAGAGACGAGAAAAAACTCTCACGATTAAGGCGTAAGCAGATTAGTGACAGCAAAAAAACACTCGGCAAAAAAATATTGGGATAAAAAACAGACTCAACGTTTCAAAGATGCGGATGTGGTGGTGAACATCGTAAAAGAGTGTACCCATAGGGGCTGTATATGCGCCATAGCCTGACGTTTAAAATGATTCTCCTTTTTTTCCTGCCGCTTATCCTTATGCAGGAGCTGCATCAGATTTCGCATTCAGTCATACATGCCTTTTTAGCCCGCCTCCAGAATCCGAAGGAGACCATCGCATCATTTAGCATCTCCTTTGCATTTGTGACCACATTCAGCGGAATCAGCTCGGTGTGCATCCAGGCCTGTATCGGTTTTGTTAAAGACAGGGACTCTTTCTGGCACCTGACTCGATTTTTCAGCACGGTGGGGCTCACTGTCTTTTTTATGATCGAACTCATCGCCTTGACTCCTTTAAGCCATACCCTGTTCGGCACATGGATGGGAGCCGGCACCGAGGTGGTGCGCCATGGGCAGACCGCCTCAGCCATCATGGGCCTGTGGATTCTTCCCATTCTCGCGCGAAACCTGTGCTATGGCCTGGCAATGATTCACCGCCGTACCGTGCTCATTACAAACGCAACCATCGTAAGGTTGGCCGCACTGGGTGTATTTTTACTCCTGTTTCCGCTCTGGCTCGAAGGTGCGGCCGCAGGGGGGGCGGCATTGGTCGGGTGTATGACCGTTGAGGCCGTATATATGCTGTTTGTGGTCCGCCCCTTTTACAGGACCCTGGCGACAGATACCGGAACGCCGCATTCTTTTTACGACATATGGAAGTTTTCCTGGCCCCTGATGATCACCCAGAGTTCAGAAAACGGTGTTGCGTTTATCATAAACTTTTTTCTGGGACAACTCAGCAGCCCGGATCTTGCGCTGGCGGCATTCGGTATCGTATACGGCCTGGTGCGAGTCATTCTTGCGCCCCTGCGGAATCTGGTGCAAACCGCACAAACCCTTTTGCACACACGAACCGACCTGCTGACGATGTTGAAATTCACCTCCGGATTATTACTCTTTTTCGTTTTACTGATCTGGGGCATGTTCCACACCCCCCTGCGGATCTGGATACTGGAAGGAGTCATGGGACTGCCCCTGGAGTTGAGTCGGTACCTTACACCCGCTGTTAAGCTCATCTTTCTGATTGCCGTTTTTTGGGGGTTCGCCGCCCTGTTTCGCGGTGTGCTTTCGGCCATGCGCCAGACACATTTTCTTGCCATAAGCGCAGGGCTCCGACTTTCCGTGGTAACCCTCATCGGAAGCATCACGTTCATCGATCCCCATTTAAACGGCGCGGTGGTGGGGGTGTTGGCAATCTGTGGCGCGTTCACCGCGGAAACCCTGATCCTGGGATGGAAAATCAGAGACCGGGCCAAGGGAGTGGAGCCGCTGTTTGCCAGCTGATCACTTAAAAAAAGAACGCGGTTATCTATAAAGCTCCAGTAAAAGGCCTAACGGCTTTGAAGATAAGCGTAAAAAAGAATTCATGATTTTCCTTAGCACCCGGTTTCCATGGTGAGACAAACGACAGACCGGGAGCTTGAAACCAGATTAGACATAAACAGAAGACGGAAAGGAGACCCCATGAAAAAAACAGAGAGATACCGTAAATTAATCGAGTCTCGGGACATACTGGTGTGCCCGGCCATCTATGACTGCTTCAGTGCAAAATTGGCGGAATCGATGGGATTTGGCGCAATCGGCATCAGCGGCGCCGGCATTTCAAACAGCTTCCTGGGTCAGCCCGATGTCGGATTTATGAATCTGGGGGACAATTTGACGGTCACCAGAAATATTGTCCGTTCCGTGGACATACCGGTTACCGGCGATGCCGATACCGGTTACGGCAATGCCGTTAATGTCTACCATACCGTACGCCTGTTCGAAGAGACCGGAGTGGTCGGCATTAATATTGAGGACCAGGTCTCCCCCAAAAGATGTGGGCATTTGGAGGGCAAGCAGATCATACCGCAGGCGGAAATGGTCAAGAAGGTCGAAGCGGCCGTTGCGGGCAGGAAAGATCCGGATTTTCTCATAACTGCAAGAACCGATGCCGCAACCTTTGCGGGTGTTGATGAGGCGGTCAAACGTGCCAATGCATACATCGATGCCGGTGCAGATATCGTCTACCCCGACGGGATTCTCAGTGAAGACGATATAAAGCGATTCGTTGAATCGGTTCATGGACCCGTGCGTATCAATATGGGATTTGTTATCAGAAAAAGGCCGACAACCCCGCTCATTTCTTTCAAGACGCTGGAAGAGTTGGGCGTTTCGGTGGTGTCATTTGCGAGGATGGCGCCCGCAGCTGCCATTGCGGGAATGCGGAATGCCTTTGCCGTGGTAAAAGAATCGATGGAGAGGGGCGAGGTGATTGAAAAACCGGAACTGGTTGCGGACTTTAAGGAGATTACCGAGTTAATGGGCCTGCCAGGCTTTTTGGAACTGGAGAATCGATTCCTGACCGATGAGGTGTTGAAAGAAAAATACGAATCATAGAATTTATAAAGAAAGCACAAATAGATGCCCCCGGAGCCCTGCAGCACTTTTGACCCTTCTCAACTAAAATATCGTTGGGTTATGTTGGCCGGCCTCTGGCTGGCCTACGCCTCCTTTGGGATGATTATCGGAGGTATTCCGCCCCTCGTCGTGTACTTGAGCGAAGATCTCAACCTGAGCCGGTCGTCCATGGGGAGCGTCATGGCTGCGTGGCCATTGGTCTATATCGCCTTTGCAATCCCGGCCGGTGCGCTGATTGACCGTTTCGGGTTGCGCATTTCCATCACCCTCGGCATCATTTTAATTTCACTCTCCGGATTGTTGAGAGCGCTTGCGGTCAACTACACCACCCTGTTTGTCGCCGTCGCCATATTTGGTCTGGGCGGGCCGTTTATCTCAATTGGAGCGCCTAAACTTATCAGCATATGGTTCGGGCAGAAAGACCGCGGCACAGCCATGGGCATATACCTGACGGCCCCGGCCATCGGCAGGATCGCAGCCCTGGCAACAGCAAACAGTCTTTTGATGCCCCTGTACGACGCAAGCTGGCGGCTCACCCTGGGCACCTATGCCGGGGTTGCATTCCTGGCGGGAGTGGTCTGGTGGGTTCTTGGAAGAGAGGTTCCAAACGTCGGCGCAACGCCTCAAAATTCCAGCGCAACCCTGTCCAGCAGTTTCAAGGTATTCCCTCTCCTGCTCCGAATTTGGGTGGTGCGGATTGTACTGCTGATGAGCTTCGGGTCGTTTCTATTCAACCACGGTCTGTACAATTGGCTGCCTGAAATACTTCGGGCAGGAGGAATGACTGCAGCTCAGGCCGGGCTCTGGGCAACGCTGCCGGTTGCAATCGGGATTGTGGCGACTGTCATCATCCCGAGATTAGCCATCCCAAGCCGTCGCATTCCGATGCTTGCGGCCATATTAATCACAGCAGCAGCTTCTGCAATGATCATAGGCACCTCAACAGGAGCACTTTTAACCATAGGACTAGTCCTTGCAGCCGCAAGCAGGGGGCTTTTACCCATCATTATGCTGGTACTGATGGACTTGCCCCAGGTCGGTTCTCAGCGCATGGGGGCTGCCGGCGGCCTTTTCTTCACGGCTGGAGAGGTTGGCGGCGTATTGGGCCCCCTGTTATTGGGTGTAGCAGCAGATGCGACAGGCGGCTTCGGCGGAGGGCTTCTCATTCTGGCAGTATCAAATGTTTTACTCGCCTTTCTCGCAGTCTGGTTGGGAGCTGCACTGAAAAGAAATTCCTCAATGACACCCCCCGATATCGACACAGGCCGCCGGTCAAACGGTTAAGGAAGTTTACACCTTGACTCAGCATACAAAATATCGTAACGACCTGTATGATTTGACAATTGCCGCGCGCGACAGGCATGTTGCCGTCGTTTTTTACCTTATTTCATAAACGCCTCAGTAAATTCAAAAGAGATTGATCATGAGATTAAAAGAAAAAGTGGCCATTGTCACGGGTGCCGCACAAGGTATCGGACGCGCCATCGCCATGCGGTTCAGCGCTGAAGGTGCCCGCGTGGTCGTTACCGACATAAACACGGAAGGGGCTGCAGCGGTCAGCCAGGCGATTGTCGGTGCCGGCGGTTTGGCCGCAGCAATTTCAGCGGATGTATCAGACAAAGCGCAGGTCGATGTAATGTTTGATCGCACGCTCGAAAAATTCGGTGCCCTCGACATCCTTGTCAACAACGCCGCCATCGTGAGCCCCATGCGACATTTTCTCGATGAAAATGCCGATCAACACTGGTGGCAGAAAATTATCAACGTGAACCTGACGGGAACCTATCTCTGCGCGCATCGGGCTGCCCACCACATGGCACGCCATGGTGGCGGCACCATTATAAATATGTCCTCAGGCGGCGCCTCACGCGCCCACCGCGGCTTTACGGCTTACGATGCTTCCAAAGGCGGCATCGAAGCACTTACCCGTGCCATGGCGCTCGACCTCGGACCGTACGGTATCCGCGTCAACACACTGGTTCCAGGCGCCATCGACACAAGTGACATGAAGCCCGATATCAAGAAAGAACGAGGAGATAATATCCCGTTGGGCCGTGTCGGTGAGCCGGAAGAAATGGCCGGACCGGCCGTTTTCCTTGCCTCAGACGATGCCAGTTATATCACCGGACATGTGCTGACGGTTGACGGCGGGATGCTCAGCCAGCAACGTTCTGCAACAGTCGACATCTTCCCGCTCGGTGATTTTCCGGATTTGCCTTAAGCCTTTTTTATTGGCTCTGACAGGGGGCCACCCAGGGGGCATTCGTGCTGAACGCAGGCAATAAAGAGGAACTTAGGAGGCATCAATACATGAAAAAGACAACCTTGCGGATTTTTATTTTATTGGGGCTGGCATTTTTCCCCTTTCTTCACGTTCACCAAACGACAGCCGAACCGTATAAACTTTCTGCGCCCTACCGGGTGGGGAAATGGCTGCCGTCAGACCAGCTGCACTTTGATCAATGGATGGCAGGGCTCATCGGGGAAGCAGAATCCGCAAACGAACCGATGCTGCCGGTCATACGGGATTTCGAGAGGTTAATCGAAGAGGATCCTCAACTGTATATGCTGTTCAATCAGATGTTTGCCCAGGTGCCGCACACCCCCTCTTTCAACACGGATCCCACCGGAAAGCCCCAGATAAGAAACTATCATAAGATGCTTCGGGTACTGAACCGGCTTATGACCAAGGCGCCTGAATTCAATACGACCGGGCTGGTCGGCTTTCCGATAAACGCCATCCTCGACTGGCCCATGGGTACGCCTGCAGGAACAGAAGCCTTTTTGGATAAAAAGGTGAACCGTCAGCTGAAAAAAATCCTGAATCAATGGGCTGTATTCTTGAATTCCGCAGACTCCCGGGATGTGCTGAGCGATGATCCCGAGAGCGGATGGTTTGGGCGGAACGCAAAGGCGGCAATGCCTCATTTTGTGGAGGATTTTATCTGCGATCCGGATTTGCCCTATTACGGATTTTCCTCATGGGATGATTTTTTTACCCGACAGTTCCGGAAGGGTCGGCGCCCGGTAGCGAGCCCGGAAAATGATGCAGTGATCGCTAACGCCTGTGAATCTGCTCCCTACAGGATAGCCAAAGATGTAAAACTTATTGACCGGTTCTGGATCAAAGCGCAGCCCTATTCGCTACAGCACATGATGGCCATGGACCCCCTTGCCGGACAGTTTGCGGGCGGCACGGTTTACCAGGCTTTTCTGAGTGCATTGAGCTACCACCGCTGGCACAGTCCTGTCAGCGGGAAAATTGTAAAGACCCGACTAATTGACGGCTCTTATTATGCTGAAGCGCTGGTTGAAGGTTTTGACCCGGCAGGACCGAATGATTCCCAGGGCTACATTACCCAGGTGGCGACCCGGGCCCTGGTCTTTATTGAGGCAGACAATCCGAACATCGGTTTGATGTGCGTTATATTTGTCGGCATGGCAGAAGTCTCTTCAAACGAAATAACCGTTTATGAGGGACAGCATGTAAAAAAGGGGGATCAACTGGGAATGTTCCACTTTGGAGGATCCACCCACTGTCTGATCTTCAGGCCGCATGTCAACCTGGAAATCGATTTGCATGGACAACTCCCGGGGCTTCACTCCACAAATATTCCGGTCAGGGCTCGAATCGCAACCGTCACTAAATAATCAAGCCGTTTCCAGGGAACTCCAATGACCTCAGAACAGAAGATTCATAGCGATTTTTCCTTCAGGGTTTTGCCCGTGATTGAGAAGCGGGTGTTCAGGATGGGTATCGCCGGAAATTACGGGATCGATTCATCCGATATCGAATGGGCCGCTGATCAGGGAGCCAATTACTGGGTATGGGGCGCCGGTTTTAAAAAGGTTACAGCAGGGATCAAGAAGGTAATCAGAAGAGATAGAGAAAAGCACGTTGTGTCGCTGCTCGGCTGGGGGTTCTTTGGCTGGCAGGTTCGCCAGGGTATTGAAAAGGCGTTGCGTGAATTGAATACCGATTATTTGGATGTTTTTAAACTTGGGTGGCTCGGACGGACATCAATTTACAGTCAGGGTATTGTCGAATCACTGCTGAAACTTAAACAGGAAGGTAAGATCAAGGCCATTGGAACCAGCATTCACAACAGACAGCGGGCCGGGCAATTGGCCCTGGATTCAGCCATCGACCTGCTGATGATCCGCTATAATGCAAAGCACACCGGCGCGGAAGAGGATATCTTTCCGTTTTTAAAAAAACGGAACCCTGCCGTTGTCAGCTATACGGCGTTGGCGTGGAAGCAGTTAATAAGCCCTGTAAAAGGGGTTGATGCAACTCCCTGGCCGGGCAGGATAGAAGAGGCAGGGATACCGCCCCTGACACCTGAACTCTGCTATCGATTCGTTTTGTCAAATCCCCATGTACATCTGGTTCTGACCGGTCCGAAAAACAGAGAACAGCTTATGATTAATTTCAGGGCGGTGCAGCAGGGGATCTTGACTACCGAAGAATTGGACTGGATACGACAATATGGAAAACAGATCAGATCTAAGAAAAGATTTGATTACCTGTAGAGGTAACGATTATTATGGAATCCACTCAAGTTAAATTCATGGGCCGCAAGGGTCAGCATCTGGCCGCCCGCCTGGACCGGCCAAAGGGGCCGGTGGTTGCGTATGCACTCTTTGCCCACTGCTTCACCTGCTCCAAGGAAGTGCTCGCGGCAGGCAGGATCGCCAGGAGCCTTGCCGAGCACGGGATCTCCACCCTTCGCTTCGATTTCACCGGACTCGGTCATAGCGAGGGAGATTTCGCAAACGAGACGTTCTCTTCTAACGTGGAGGATCTGGTCGCTGCAGCAGATCACCTGCGCACCGACTTTAAGGCCCCTAAAATTCTCATCGGCCACAGCCTCGGCGGGGCAGCGGTGTTGGCGGCCGCCGGCAAGATCGATGAGGTAAAGGCGGTGGCCACCATCGGCGCGCCGGCCGACCCCGCCCATGTGGCCCATCTGTTTGAGAAGCAGATCGACGATATCGAGGCAGACGGAGAGGCGACCGTCACATTGATGGGCCGTTCATTTACCGTTAAAAAAAGCTTTCTCGACGACATCGCTCAGCAAAAACAGACAGAGAGGATCGCCTCACTCAAAAAAGCACTTCTGGTGATGCATTCCCCCATGGACGAGATCGTCGGGATCGAGAATGCAGGCTTAATCTTTACAGCTGCTAAACATCCAAAGAGCTTTATTTCTCTCGACAATGCGGATCACCTGATCACAAGGCGAGAGGACGCAGTATATGCTGCCGACGTCCTGGCCGCATGGGCCGGGCGCTGGGCAGGGCGGAAGGCGGTAGAACTGCCGGAAGGAGACACACGTGAAGGCACGGTTACGGTCGCCCAAAGCCCCGGATTCAAATACCGCCAGGTGATCGCCGCCGGTTCTCACCCACTCATCGCAGACGAGCCGAAACAAGCCGGCGGTAACGATAGCGGCCCGACACCTTATGACCTCCTGGTGGCAGGGTTGGGCGCCTGCACCTCAATGACGATACGTATGTATGCCGACCACAAGGGAATCCCCCTGGAGAGCATCCGGGTCGAGCTGGAACACGACAAGATTCATGCTGCCGATTGCGAGGACTGCGAGGCCGGGACCGACAGAATCGATAGAATCACCCGGAAGATTTCCCTCAGCGGCGCTCTGAGTCCTGAACAGCGGAAAAAAATTCTGGAAATTGCGGATAAATGCCCGGTCCATCGGACACTGCATTCAAGGGTCTTGATCGAAACAGATTTGGCGGATTGATCTTGTACGGAATCGCTCATTCCACAACAACGATACCTGCCAGGACAGCTTTGGGCGTTTCTTTTGCATCGGCATGGCTTCCGATGGGGTAGATGTCCCAGCCGGCTTCTGCTGTCATCTTGTATACATTGATACCCACCGCCTCCATGGACGGCCTTGCCAGCAGACCAAACCGGCAGCTTTTTCCTTCCAGTGCCGAGCAGGTTTCATGCCTGCCGCAAAAGGTCCTGCGGCAGGATCCCGCCCCCAGTCCGAAAGCCAGATAATGGCCGTGGTAAAAGGCCATGGATTCTATGGATTTTACGATCTTATAGATGCTTTGAAATGCGGCGATGCGGTCCTTGTCTGCGGCATCTTTTAACAGGAGTTCCGTGGGAAGATTTCGGGAAAAAATATGGCCCATTGATAGTTTTCAAGATGCCTTCTTAATTCATCCGGTTTCATGGTGTTCGGAGGGCAATGGGCGCTGGTGCCATACCCGAAGCATCTCGGGATCTGGCATTTCAGCGGAACCCTTTCATCCACAGGAATTTCCACGGTCTTGATTATTTTTGCATTGGCCGCACCCAGTTCAATGGTTTTTTCCTTATACTGCTCTAACTCTTTAAGAAGTTTCGATTCATTGGCAATGGTATCGATTTTTGCAACTTGGTTCTCCATGGGGTCCACCTTTGTCTGGGTAAGTATGCAGCTTGCATCGGCAAATTGTCTAAATACCTCTTGAAAATTATAATTTTATGAGATTTAATCAAAACTGATCCAATAGTAATTCGTCAAATCATCGCCACATATTGCCGCTCTTTTCAGGCCCAATTCCTATCCGACTTTTTGATTGTGATATTGAGATATATAATCGAAAATGAACCTGACTCATAGGAATTATCAAATGACAACATCCGGATTATAAACAGATTCACTTCATATAATCAAGCCCTGCGCCGATCTATGCTGCGGGCAAAGGGTCTGTAGCTTTTAACCGATTGAAACGATCAAACAAATAAAAGGAGATTGTTATGAAGCGTTTGTTGTTGATCCCATTGATCCTGTCAGCTTTTTTTCTTTTTTCCGGGATAGATTCTGCGTTCTGCGGGCCGGGCGACAAAGTCATCGATCGCCCGCGTGAAGTAGATGAATCCGATACGGTCCCGTTCGATTTTACGCCGCTTCCCACATCGGAAATAATCCCCGGAAAGGGACGGTTTTCTTATTACCTGAATTTTGCACGCAAATGACTCTAGCGGAGCCTGCCCGCAAATTTTACAAATTCTGATTGCAACAACCGGGGTCGCTTTTTTGCCGCTATCGATATCGGCGAAAAGAGAAACGAGAA
>Ga0233430_1001171_pt1 | contig 39104 bp, 33 predicted proteins | sample SI_118_April2016_2_FD_179883 | JGI IMG/M metagenome (GOLD analysis project Ga0233430, IMG submission 179883) | Seawater microbial communities from Saanich Inlet, British Columbia, Canada - SI_118_April2016_150_MG | ecosystem: Environmental > Aquatic > Marine > Inlet | place: Canada: British... | reverse complement strand
AGCTCAGTTGGTAGAGCAGCTGACTGTTAATCAGCTTGTCGCAGGTTCGAGTCCTGCTGCCGGAGCCAGTTTCAAGAAAGGGTCATCCTGCGGGGTGGCCCTTTTTTTGTTAGGCTCTGCCCGTGTCATTCCACGATAATCAGCAAATGAACGTCCTCCGCCCCCTCGCCGCCCTTGTTCTTGTTTTAATTGTCGCGGCGTGTGCGACGCCGGACGCCCCCCGGCCCGGCTGGCCGCCACCGGGGCCGTGCGCCAATCGCGATCATGAATGGGATTATCAGCGCAACGAAATCCTGCGTCTCAATCCGGGCTACGGGTTCAACGTTATTTCGCCGCATCAGGCGTTTGTCGATACCTTTAACGCCGAACCACCGAAATCCAACCGGCCGATGCCCGACATGGCCGGGTATTTTTCAAAACCCGGCGACGAGGTCGCCATTCTGGCGTTCGTCAAGGCTGAATGCGTCGTGCTGCTGGAAATCACCAGCCATACATCGTTGCAAGTCCTGATCCGACGGTCAAATTCACCTTAATCGGCGAAGTCGAGGCGCTCCTGTGGGCCTTCCAGCCCCTTCATGGCGCATTCTTCATCAAGATCACCACCGGGCGCACCGCTGACGCCGACGGCCCCAACCAGTGACCCTGCGGCGCGGATTTCAACACCACCGCCGAGCACCATAATGCCGTCGATACTGTTCATTTCTTCCTTGATGTCGGCCCGGGTCTCGCGAAAGACGCCCGAATTGACGTTCGACAGGATCACGGCGTTGGCCTTGCCCTCGGCAGCCAGAATGGTGAAACGGTTGGCCAGAGTGTCACGCATGACGGCCTGTATATTGCCGGTGCGATCGACGACCACGGCCGAAGACTGATAGCCCTTTTCCCGACATGCCAGCACGGCCCCCCTGGCGATCTCGGCGGCCAGTTCCATGGTCATCCGGCGCACCGTAATGATATCGGTTGTTTCGGAAAAAGCCGGGGCAGCGGCGCTGACCCCAAGCAAGACGACGGCACTGGCAGCGATCTTTTTCAACGACATGTTTTTCTCCCTGATTGTCATTTGAAAGACAGTCTAACGCTCTTGGGTTAGATGAAAAGCAAAAGTCGACAGCACCAGATCGGCAACGGAAACTTGACGACTTCGCCATAGCTGGCGACACTGTTTGTAAATGAGGAAGGCTGGGCAAAATCATATGACTGCCAGAACAAAAACATCCGCGGCAAAAGCCGCAAACGATCAGAATCGGGATACCGATCTGACATCCCATGCCCAGCATCAGATGGATGTCGAGATGCGTCACCTGAAGAACACCATCGCGGCGCTGCGCGACAAAATGGAAAGCGTCCACTTTCAAAAGGACGAAGAAGTCCAGAAGGCCGTTGCCCTGTCCAACGATGAGTTGGTGCAACTGCGCGCCACCGTCGGCGCGCTGCGCGATGAACTGGAAAACATGCGTTTCCAGAATGACGAGGAAATACAGAACGCAGTCGCCGTCGCCAACGATGAAATCGTGCAGTTGAAAAATACCGTCGGCGCCCTGCGCCAGAACCTGGAAGACCTGCGATTCGAAAAAGACGAGGCGGTGCAGGACGCCGTTTCCACCGCCAACGATGAGATTATCCAGTTGAAGGACACCGTTTCGGCGCTGCGCGAACAGCTTGAAACTCTCAAATACGACGACGAGGAAAGAATTCAGGCTATAGAGCGCAATGCGCGCGACGAAATAGCCCATCTGCACGACACCATCACGACGCTGCGCACGAAACTCGAGGGCGGGCCGGTAAAGAAGAAAAAAACAACTGCAGCCAAAAAAACCGCAAAAGCCAAAAAACGCAAATAGGGAAACGTCATGGCCAAGAAAGCAACGCCAACAAAAAAACCAACCGGTCGCATGAGCGCCGGGGAAAAACGCATGGTCCAGGCGGAAATGCTGCTCGACGTTTCGCGCAAGATGGCGGCTATTGAATCCCTGGACGAAGTACTTGGCACATTGATGGAAATGACGACGTGGGAACTGGGTGCCGAGCGTTCATCATTGTTCATGAACGACCCACAGACCGGCGAGTTGTATACCCGCTTCGCCCAAGGCAACTTCCAGCGCGAAATCCGCATTCTGAATGATCACGGCATCGCCGGACACGTCTTCCAGAATTCCAAGGGAATGCTGATTCACGATGTCTATAAAAACAAATGGTTCGACCGCAGCGTCGATGAACAGACCGGTTTTAGAACCCGCAACATGTTGTGTGTGCCGATCAAGACGGTAAAGGGCGAGACCATCGGCGTCGCCCAGACCCTGAACAAGAAAAAGGGCCGCTTCACGAAAGATGACCTGGCGTTGCTTGAATCCATGACCACCCAGGCGTCAATTGCCCTGCAAAGCACCCAGTTCGTCGAGAAAATGAAAGTCACCCGCCAGAAGGAAATGGAATTCCTGGACGTGGTGTCGGACGTGACGTCGGAAATCGATCTGGGCGCGATGCTGGCCAAGGTGATGCAAGAAGCGACCAAGATGCTTCAGGCCGATCGTTCGACCCTGTTCCTGAATGACGAGAAAACCAACGAGCTGTTTTCCCGCGTCGCCATGGGTGATTCCATCGGCGAAATTCGCCTGCCCAACCATCTGGGTATTGCAGGCGCGGTATTTACCAGCGGCGAGACCATCAACATCCCGTATGCGTATGCCGACCTGCGCTTCAACCCGGCGTTCGATAAACAGACCGGTTATTTCACCCGCTCGATTTTGTGTGTGCCGATCATCAACAAGGACGGCAAGACCATCGGTGTGACCCAGACCCTGAACCGGCGCGGCGGCCCGTTCACGGAAGAAGACGAACAGCGGCTGAAAGCGTTTACCGCACAGGTCTCTATCGGGCTGGAAAATGCCAAGCTGTTCGACGATGTCCAGAACATGAAGAACTACAACGAAAGCATGCTGGAAAGTATGACCAACGCCGTCATCACCACCGATGACGTTGGCAAGATCGTTACCTGCAACGCTGCGGGCCTGAAAATTCTGAAGGTCCAGGGCGAAGATATTCTAGAGATCATGGCCGAAGATTTCTTCACCGGCCCCAACACCTGGATCATCGACAAGATGAAACAAGTCGACGAGAGCCAGGAATCGGACCTGTTCATGGATGCGTCGATGGAAGTCGGCAGCGAGGAAACCGAGGACGAGGAAGACACGCGTGAAACCCTGTCGGTCAACGTCACCTTCCTGCCGCTTGTTGATGCCGAACAGAAAAAGCTCGGCTCGCTGGTGATGATCGAGGACATCAGCACCGAAAAGCGCATGAAATCGACCATGTCGCGCTATATGGACCCGGCCCTTGCCGACCAGATGATGGCCGGTGACGACGGCAGCGACATGATGGGAGGCCTGGATACCGTCGCCACGGTGCTGTTTTCAGACATTCGCTCATTCACAACAATTACCGAGACCCTGGGTGCCCAGGGCACCGTCGAATTTCTCAACGAATACTTCGAAATCATGGTCGACTGCATCACATCGGAAGGCGGCATGCTCGACAAGTTCATCGGCGACGCCATTATGGCGGCGTTCGGTATCCCGGTTGGCCATGAAGACGACGAAGACCGTGGCTTGCGTGCGGCAATTTCCATGATGACGCGGCTAAACGATTACAACCAGACCCGTCTGGACAAGGGCTTGTTGGCTGTCGATCATGGCATGGGCCTGAATACGGGCAAGATCGTCGCCGGCAACATCGGCTCGAAAAAACGCATGGACTACACGATGATCGGCGATGGTGTGAATCTGGCCGCCCGTCTGGAAAGCGCGTGTAAGCAGTATTCAGCCCATATCCTTATCAGCGAATACACCATAGCCAAGCTGAAAGGCACATACCGCACCCGTTATATCGACGACGTGGTGGTCAAGGGCAAGACCAAGCCGGTCGGGGTTTACGAGGTGCTGGATTACCACACCGACGAAACCTTCCCCAACCTGATGGACAACGTCAATTACTTCAACGAAGGCCGCAAGCACTACCGGGACGGCAATTGGGACAAGGCCATCAAGTCGTTCCAAGAGGCATTGAAGGCAAACCCGAACGATAAACTGGCCAACACTTACATCGAAGATCGCTGCAAGTTTTTGAAAAAGAAGAACCCCAAAGACTGGGACGGCGTTTGGGTGATGACTTCCAAATAAAGAAAACAAGTAACGAAAATACGTTGAATCAATACATTAACAACCCACGTCAAAAGGGTGAAAAGACTCAACACTTTTGATGCGATGGAGAAACCGGCTTGAAATTATATCTGATCGACGACGACTGGGAGATTTTACAGGCAATGGCCGCGTTGCTGGAAGCCGCCGGTCACGAAGTTGATTCCAGTGTCGATGCGGCAGCGGGTCTGTCAGGCGCCAAGGCGAAACGCCCCGATGCCGTTCTGATTGATCTGGTGATGGCTGATATCGACGGTCTGGAACTGTGCCGAAAAATGAAGGCCATTCCGGAACTGGCAAAATCAAAAATTATCATGGTGACGTCGAAAGACCATGGCCTGTGGCAAGACAAGGCCGACGAGGCCGGGGTCGATGGATTCCTGACGAAACCCGTCAATGCCGAGACCTTTGCAGCGGAAATCGCTGCTATCGTCGAGGGATAGCTTGTCCTAAAGCAGTCGGGTCAGGCCGTATTTAAGCCCTGATTCCTGGGCCTCGCGAAAATCATTGATGCTCGGCCTGTGGTCCAGTTCCGGGTAATCGGCAGCCTTGTTTTCGGGACGATATTTAGTCATCAGATTAACGTAGGTATTGACCGAAATCTCCTCGGCAATAAATTTCAGCACGCTATCCGTATCTCCCAGATCACCGGGCAGAATAAGATGACGAACCAGCACCCCCCGCCGGGCCACACCATCGCCATCGACAACCAGATCGCCAACCTGAGCATTCATTTCGCGCAAGGTTTGGCGGTTGACCGCCACGTAATCATTTATTTTCGAGTATTTGCTTGCGATGTCGTCGGAGCCGTACTTCATATCGGGCATGTAAACGTCAATGATGCCATCAAGCAGCTTAAGCGCCTCGAGACTGTCATAACCGCCGCTGTTGTAGATCAATGGCAGCCTGAGACCATCGGCGGCGGCAAGAACAAGGGCATCGATGATTTGCGCAACAACGTGACTGGCGCTGATCAGATTGATGTTATGGGCGCCCTGGTCCTGTAGATCGAGCATGATATCGGCCAGTTCGCGGGCGTTTTTAACGGTCCCCGTGCCGCAATCGCTGATATCGGAGCTTTCGCAGTAAACGCAGCGCATGTTGCACCATGAAAAAGTGATCATGCCGGACCCGCGGATACCGCGGATCGGATCTTCCTCGCCATAATGCAACCCGGACGAAGCGACACCGGCCTGGGGCCCGGAACGACACGCGACGCCGACCATGGTTTCCATGCGATTGACGTGACAGCCACGCCCACACAGGTCGCAGTCTTCCATGTGTTCTCTTGCCAAACGGCTACGTTCGGCCAATTCACCGCTTTCCAAAAGCGCCAGATACGCCGGAGTAAACTCAGCAGCCTTTTTGTCGGGTGCAATGTGCATAGCGATCTATATGGGAAGACTACTTGGTCGTTGCAATGAAAACTCCATCCCAATCGGCGGCGGGCGGATTGACCTTGTATTCGGCAATACGGTCTTCATAGAGGTCACACAGAACGTCCAGATTGATATCCAGTATCCAGGGATTGTTCTCGTCATTGCCCAAAACACGAATTTCCTTGAATAGATCGACAGCCTCGTCGAAACGCTGGTTGCGATAGCTATCCATGGCGGCCTCAATCGTCTCTTTGATCTTGACGAACTCTGGGTTTTTCATCAGTTCGGCATCGCCCATCAGGCCATAAATATAAGTGCCCGAGGTCTTGCCCTTGACCTGAATGAAATCGAGATCAATGGTCGCCAGACTGTCCTTGACCGCCTCCCAGGTGGTCGGGCCCAGCACCACATTCATGCCATAACTTTTCGACTGGCCTTCCAGCCGTGCTGCCAGATTGACGCAATCACCCAGCACCGAATAATCGAAACGCTGATCAGACCCCATGTTGCCGACCACGCCAAGCCCGGTATTGAGGCCAAGACCGACCTTCAACGGGATGTGCTTGCGCCCTTCCTCCTTGGCCTCGACTTCCAGCCGATCATTCAGCGGCCCCATTTCAGCCAGCATGCCAAGCGCCGAAATACAGCCATTATAGATATGGTCCTCGTCATCCAGCGGCGCGTTCCAGAACGCCATGATGCAATCGCCCATATATTTATCGACGGTGCCATTGTGCTTCAGAATGACATTGGTCAGCGGCGTCAGCAGCTTGTTGATCAGCGCCGTCAAGCCGACCGCGTCGAACTGTTCCGATATGGTGGTAAAGCCACGCACATCGCAGAACAGCAAAGTCAGTTCGCGCGCATGGTGTTCATGCCAGCGGCTAACAAGATCATGCAACGTGAACAGATTATCCGTTTCCGCAATTATCTGGTCTGCGAAGGGTTGGTCCTGCTCGCCGACCGCAAAAGCCCGCGCTATATCCAGGACAAGATGAACAGTTATCTGGACCCGGCCATTCACTTCAACATCGACAAGATGAAAAGATAGCCTGACCGGCCCACAGAGGGACGTCGAACGATGCCGCCAAAACCACCAGAGCAACAACCCGAAGACGAATCGTGGATGACGACGTATGCCGACGCCATCACCCTTCTGATGGCCTTTTTCGTCATGTTGTTGAACTTCTCGAAAATCGACATCCCTCGCTTTGAAGAGGTCGCAGCCGGTATCGCCAATGAAATCGGCATGGGCACCAAAGAAGTCATGCCGATCTCGATGATGCAGGAGAGCATCGTCGACGTTGTTTATGAAATGCAGGCCGATGAAGTTGTCGATGTGCAAACCAGCGACGAAGGCATCACCATCGAACTGGCCAGTTCAGCGTTTTACAAATCCGGTTCCGCTGATTTCCGCGAAGAGGCAATCCCGGTGCTGACGAAAATCGGCAAATTGCTGCTGGCTCCGCGTTATGTTGCCTACATGATCGAAATCGAAGGCCATACGGACGACGACCCCATCCATACGGCCATGTATCCATCCAACTGGGAGCTGTCATCCGGACGCGCAACGCGGGTCGTCAGGTTCCTGATCCAGATGGGGATGGACTATCGCAGGCTATCGGCCCTCGCCTATGCCGAAACACGGCCTAAATACCCGAACCGCAATCCCGATGGCTCACCGAACATTGAGAACCAGACGGAAAACAGGCGCGTTATCATCAACATCAACCCCATGTCCCTTGAGGACCGGGCCCAGATCTTTGGCGATGCCAGTTATGGCCTTGCCGAACAATCGCTGGAAAAGGATGGTCAGAAAAAGACCCCCAACACGGTGACGGGATTAGAGAAGAAATAACCCCCGTGTAGACGGGGGTCCAGTCTTGCTGGCTGCTTTCTGGATTCTCGCCTTCGCGGGAATGACGGTGAAGAGTAGAACTCCTGTCGCTAATTTAGGTCTGGCTTCCAGAATCATCGCCGCCGTTAGGCGCGCCAATCAAGTTCCACAGTCATTCCACTCACTCCCCTATTCTTCCATTGGAAAAGAACCGGCCAGCCGTTAGAAAGCGGTATGGAAATTGGCCAATGAATAGACGATAATCGCTAGCCAGGGCCTTTGCAGGCTCTGTATCGTTTTAAACTGTGATCGAGTTTCACCAGGGATAGAAATGTGACTTCCAATATCGACGGTAACGACACACAGAGATTTCGGATTCTTGTCTGCCTGGATGGATCTGACGAATCGTACCGGGGACTGCGCTATGCAGCCAAGCTGGGCAAAGGCGTCGATGCGGATATCATTTTACTTTATATCCGGTCCGTTGACCCGTCCCTGAACACCGAAAAGGTGAGCGATCAACCCAAGGCCGGAAGCCTGCTCAGCTGGGGCAACGAAGTGCCCGGAGTGAATTACCTGAAGGATGGGCGAGACCTGCTGGTTGAACTGGGTATCTTGTCCATGGACTGGTCCGTCGAGACCGGCCACGATTCGGTCGAAGGCGATTCGGTCGGCGATAACAAGGTCACCTACGAAAGTGCTCAAGGAAAGCAGGTCGTCCTCAAGCTCAAGGTGGCGGAGAACATTGCCAACGGCATCCTCGAGCAGACCAAGATCAACGATTACAACTTAGTCATCCTCGGCGCCGCCCATACATGGCGGGAGAGCAACCTGACCGGTTTTTGGGACAAATCATTGTCGGAGAAGGTCGTGACCGAAGCGCCGTGTTCAGTCCTGGTGGCCCGCGATCTGGAAATCGGGCAAGGGCACCTGATCTGCACCGATGGTTCTGACAAGTCGACCGCCATGGTTCGCCACGACGCAGTCCTCGCCAACCGTTGCGAATGTCCCGTCTCGATCATATCCGTCGCTTTTGACGAAGCGAAAAAGACAGAAGCCCAGCACCATGCCGAAAATGCCAAGGCCATGCTGGCGGAGATGGGAATCGTGGTCCAGCATACCCTGACCCCGGTGGGCGATCCGGTGAGGGAGATCGTGGAGGCGGGGCCGGACTATTCGCTGATCGTTTTAAGCGACACCAGCCGAACCGGGCTTCAACGGCTCATCGTCGGCAGCGTCTCCATCAAGATCCTGAAGGAAGCCCACAATTCAGTCATGGTCGTCCGTTAACCGGCCGCCGGTTCCGTGGCCGTTTTTTTCGTATTCGGCAGAAGAGGACGGTCTTCCCTGTCGCCAAGCCTGTCGTAGATCGAGGCCAACGCCATATCTTCGGTCGGGAAGATATTGGCATCGCCACCGATGATCATAAACAGCTCCGTACGATGCATGACGTTGAGCACTTGTGGGTTAAGCCCTGAGAAGACCATGCTGACACCGTTGCTTCTCAGGCGCTCCACCAGATGGTGGATCACCTCGACGCCGGACGCATCGATTTCATTGATTCCGCTCCCGACCACCAGGATGTATTCGGCGCTGGGCTTGGCGGCAACGGATTCGAGGATCATGTCCTCGAAATAGGCGACATTGGCGAAGAAGAGTTCGCCGTCAAAGCGGATCAAAATGATCGAGTCGTCCGTCGGCAATTTAGGATAAATCCGGATGTCCCTCAGGGTACCGTCCTTGAAACGCCCCAGAGTCGAAACCCGTGGACGCATGGCGCGGAACAGATAGAGGAAGATCGCCAGACCGGCACCGATGATGATCCCCTTGTCTAAATGAGGGGCGAAGGCCATGGTCGCGACGAAGGTCACCACGGCGGCCAGGCTGTCATGCCAGTTGGCTTTCCAGATATGAACGATGGTTCTCAAGTTCAGCAGCCCCAAAACGGCCATCATGATCACGGCAGCCAGAACCGCTTGCGGAAGGTGGTAAAGGATCGGGGTGAGGAATAGCAGCGTCACCATGACCACGAGAGCACTGAATATCGACGACATGCCTGTTTTGGCTCCGGTACTCAGGTTCACTGCCGAGCGTGAGAAGGAACCCGAAACGGGATAGGATTGGGTCACGCAACCGACAAGGTTCGAAAGACCCTGGCCGATGAATTCCTGATTGGGGTCGATCCGGTCCTTGGTCTTCACGGCCATGGCCTTGGCGATCGATATGGCTTCCACAAAACCGACGAGAGAAATCACCACAATACTGGGTAAGAGCTCAAGCATGATCTCAAAGTCAATGACCGGCAATGAAACTGATGGAAGACCGGCCGGAATCTCGCCGATGACTTTTCCGCCCATCGCCTCGAACCCGATAAGCCAGCTGGCGATTGTGGTCAGAAAAACCGCCACTAGGACATTGGGAACTTTCGGGTAGTATTTTTTCAATCCCAACATGATGGCAAGCGCCACGACACCAAAAATCAACGTCGGAATATGGGTGTCGGGGATCTGTACGATGACGCCCCAGATATCATTGGCGAAGATATCGCTTCGACCCATTTCGACGCCGAAGAGCTTGGAAAGCTGCGATAGCCCGATGATGATGGCCGCCGCATTGGTAAAGCCTAAGATGACAGGTTGAGAGAGGAAGCTGACAACCGCGCCGAGTCTAAATAAACCCAGGCAAAGCTGGAAAAGGCCGACAAAAAGGGTCATCGCGATGGCCAGGGCGATGAACTGTTCGCCCCCGATGGCAGCGAAAGGCATCAGCGATGAGGCGGTCAACAGGGAGACCACGGCCACAGGGCCGGTCGCCAATTGCTTCGAAGACCCGAACATGGCCGCTATGGCGCCGGGCAGAAAGGCAGCATAGAGCCCGTAATAGGCCGGAAGGCCTGCCAGTTGAGCGTAGGCCATGGACTGGGGTATCAGGACCAGGGCTACCGTAATCCCGGCGATCGCGTCGGCTTGCAGCCATTCCCTCTTGGCTGGAAACCAATCGAGAAAAGGTAGGGCCCTTTTCAAAGAAAGCATTTTATCTCTTTGGCCCCATCGTAAATCCTCTTCCCTTCCCGAAAGCATTAGCCAAAGACTTCATATGGCTTTCGGTCGGCACAATACTCCCGACCTCCTGTATCATCAAGAAGATCAACGAGCACGGCCGAAAAAAAATAGCCGACCGGCACTATTTGAGCGTCACATTCACATACTTAGAATCATTATTGCGTGTGTTAAAAATTTGCCCGGGATTGTCAGATTAAATCGGGTTGAGCTGCGAGTTTTCAGCTTCTAGTCTTGAGAAATGACAAATTCCAACCTCTTCCGTTATCTCTAAACCTCACCCGAGCTTGACTGTCTAGCGGTGATACCTCGAGACCGCTTGTGGCTATTAGCAGAAGTCTTATCACCTCTTGCCAAAGGTCCGTTCTAGGGTTGTAAACAGGCCATCGGTAACCGCTTAAGACATTCCATCATTGATAATAGACTGGATTCCCACCTGCGCTGGAGTGACGATTTCGTTCTTGTTGATGAGGTTCGCCTTGAGCCTGATAGCGGACCAACATGACAGCTTGAGTTCAGGTCTGCTTTTGACCCAACTCGGACATTTGAGACTACAGGATATCTATATAATCGACGACCTTTTGAAGGGTATTGGAAAGATTTGATGCTGCCATATCAATTTCTTCCCAGTTTTCTGCCTTGCCCGCCGCTTCCAGGGTCTGGCACAAATCAGCCAGATCATTGGCCCCGACACTTCTGGCAGAGGATTTGAGTTTGTGTGCGGCCTTGGCAACGCCATCTGCTGAACGATCACTGTAAGCCGTCTCGATCTCACTAACGTTGGATGACGCAGGTTCAACAAATTCCTTGAGGATTTCAATGAAGGTTCCTTGGTCATCGCCGAAAACGCTCTTCAGGGCAGATGGATCAATAGCGGTATTAATGTTGGTGTCGAATTTTTCGTCGTTTGCTATTTTAGCGGTGGCGTCAACGTCGGGGATTAGCTCTGCTTCGGTCATAATATTCACAGGCAACGGCATCCATTTTGAGAGCATCGCCTTTAGATCATTCATTGCCAAAGGTTTGGAAAGATAATCGTCCATACCGCCCGCTATACATCTCTGCGCCTCTCCTTCAAGAGCATTGGCCGTAACAGCTATAATTGGGCTTCTAATACTTGTTCCCTCTTCATCTTTACGAATGGCGGCAGTCAATTCGAATCCGTCCATATTTGGCATGTGGCAATCTGTAAGCAGCAGACCATATTTTCGCCCGCGCCATGCTTCCAATGCAAGTGCACCATCGTCGGCAATTTCACAGGTATACCCCAACATATTAAGCTGACGACGAATTACATTTTGATTGGTAAGATTATCTTCGGCCAACAAAATAAGAGTGCCCTGAGCGAATGCCTCTTCGACCGGTAGAGCCGAGACCTTGGCGCTGACCTCCTCATCAATATTAGAATTTACAAATGGGCTGGCGCGGCCAACAGCGACGGCCACCGCATTTATCAATTGCGATTGACGCAACGGGTTACCATCCAAGGAAATAATATTTGGGCCTTGGATACGGGCACTACGACGTTGCCCATTTGACAGAATTAGAAATCTTGTATTCTCACTCTCGAACTTCTCGAGAATATCCTTTTGGCGGTCTTCACCGAGATTAAAGTCAATACCAATTAGATTTGGTGATTCACTTCCATTTTGAGTATTTGATATTATTTCTTCGGCTTCTGCTTCACTTGAAGCGATTTGCGCTGAGCCACCCCAGTGTTTCAAATATTGTTTCACTGTAAAACCAAGCATTTCGCTTTCAGTGATAAGCAAGAGGCTGACCCCATCCAGTTTACAATCGATGGGTTTTAAATGATCCTTATTTGCTGGAGGTAGATCTATCAATATTGAAAACGTTGACCCGGATCCAATTTTGCTTTCGACAGTAATCCTGCCTTCCATCATGTCGACCAAACCCTTGCAAATTGTCAGCCCGAGCCCCGTCCCGCCAAAACGCCTTGTTGTGGAAGTGTCGGCCTGAGAAAATGCTTCGAATAAATTATTCTGCGCCTCTTCCGATATTCCAATACCGTTATCAACAACGGAAATCTTGATCCCCATGCCTTCTTTATCTGTTGATATCTTATCGGCTCGAACGATTACCTCTCCTTCCTCTGAAAATTTGACGGCATTTCCTGTCAGGTTAAATATGATCTGACGAAGTCGTACCGGGTCACCAAGTAGACTGTCGGGAATATCCGGATCAATATATGTGATGACATGGATATTCTTTTGTGAAGCGGTAGGTGAAATCGTCGCGGCAGCCCCCTCAAGGACATCACTGATTGAAAAGGGGATGCTTTCAACATCGAGCTTACCTGCTTCAATTTTCGAGAAGTCGAGAATATCGTTAATAATCGTCAGCAGCGAATTGCCTGAATCGCGCACAGTATCGAGCATCGTCCTCTGATCTTCAGTCAAATCTGTTTGAGAAAGCAGGTCTGCCATTCCGACGACACCATTCATAGGTGTTCTGATCTCATGACTCATTGAGGCGAGAAATTCTGACTTGGAACGGGCGGCAACCTCTGCTTGATCCTTGGCAAGGCTGAGTGCGATTTCTTTGTTCTTCAGATCAGTAATGTCGTTGATGACCACGACAGTGCTGCCATCAAAAACTTTTCTAAAACGGAACTCCAGTTTGCGCCCACTTGGGTTCTCAATGTTTACTGCGGCACTTATGCCATCCTTGAGGATTTGCATGCGATTTTCGAGATAAACATCTATATCTTCGATATGGCCAAAGTCACCACGATGAGCCAGGAAGCGGATTACTTCTTTCAACGGCTTTCCGACTTGAACTAATTCGAGAGGAAGCTCTAACAGCACGGGATAGTAGTCATTGAACATGACGTAGTTAAAATTCTCGTCCAGCACATATAAGGCGTTCGACATGTTGTCCAGCGCCAGAGACAGCTGATCCATGGCTTTCTCAGAGGCCTTGTTGGCTTCTTGTGCAAGGAGTTCGGCCTCTTTGCGCTTTAATACCTCATCCTCCAAACCTTTAATCGTTTCCAGGTACTGACCCAGGATTGATGCGGCTAGAGTCAACGCCGCCAACATCAATGTGACTGTACCAATGCCTGCAGCCAAAACTGTCGGTGCAACACCAAGTGAATCAGCGGAGTTATCGCCTGCAGGAATGAAATAAGCCGCTTCCATCGCAATGTAATGCATCCCTGAAATGGCGATACCCATCAGCGGTGCACTAAGGAAAGAAAGCGTCCAGCTTGAATCGCTGGATATCTTATCGCGTAAGCCAAATTTGATATAAAGAGACATAATGGCAAGAACGACGGCGAAAAGAACCGATATGGCGAACAACGACGGCGAATAATAAATCATCGCGTCCAAGCGCATAGCGGCCATGCCGGAATAGTGCATCAACCCAATGCCGCTTCCGACAAGAACACCACCAACCAAAAGCATTCTAACTGAAACACTGGGCTGGGAAATTACCCAAAGCGCAACCGCACTGGCCAAAATGCCAGGAACCATTGACAACAATGTTACGAAAGGATCATAGGAAATGCCGCACGGCAGGCTGAACGCCAACATACCAATAAAGTGCATGGCCCATACGCCGCCGCCTAGTACCAACGCCCCTGGAATAAGCCAGACAATTTGCCCGGAAAGGGTTTTGGCAAGGGCAATGCGATCAGCCACCTGCAGAGATACGAAGGAGCCGCCGATGGCCGCCAAAACAGATAGCACAACCAACGAGGGGCTATATGTACTTTGATAGGCTAGGGATAAGTTCTGGCCCGGATTCGTGAATTGAATAAAACTATCCATACGGCATTCGTTTCATTTTCGTTACCTCTAGCCTGAATAGCCACATACAATATATGTATATCTCTCTATTCTTAACGACAATATTGAAATGGCGTGTGTCCGATATTGGCTATTAGCAAAAGTCTATCACCTAGTGCCAAAGGCCCGTTCTAGGGTTGTAAGCAGGCCATCGGTAACCGCTTAAGACATTCCCTCTTTGATGAAAGACTGAACCCCCGCCTGCGCGGATGTGACGATTTAGGATATAGCTCCTGCCGCCAATCTTGTCTTGGCTTCCAGAGTCCCAAAGAGCCAAGGGGCGAGGAGCCCCGCCCGGCGACTGAGGGGCGGCAACAAGGTGCGCCTAATCCAACTCCACAGTCACTCCCTCGCGGGCAACGAAACACGAGGCCCATTCCTTTTGAGCCTCGACCTCGATTCCATCCATAATGTCGTCCGTGTGTTCCGGTTCATGGTGGAAAATAGCCAATTTTTTGGCGTTTGCTTCCCGGCATAACTTGACGCCTTCGTTCCAGGTGGAATGCCCCCAACCAACCTTGGTCTCGTATTCTTCTTCGGTATACATGCTGTCATAGATGACCAGATCGCTGCCTTCGATCAGGCCGAGAATATTCTGATCCAGTTCGCCGGCCACATGTTCCGTATCGGTGATGTAGCAAACGGATTTACCTTCATATTCAATGCGATAACCGGTCGCCCCGTTAGGATGATTAAGGGCGGCCGTACGGACATGAACGTCATCGTACAGATCGAAAGAGTCTCCGGCCTTGAAGTCTTCAAATCGCAATTTCGCCTGCATCGCTTCCAGCGGCACCGGGAACATGGGGCTGTCCATTTGTGCCGACAGCGCCCCTTGAATGCCGCCTTCGCGTTCGTTCAGGTGCCCAGCCATGATGTGTATGGCCCGTTTTGGATCATAGGCAGGAACGAAAAACGGAAAGCCGTTGATATGGTCCCAATGGGTGTGGGTCAGTAACAGATGCGCTTCGCGGACATCGCGTTTCAGAAACTCCTGACCGAGGCCACGAATTCCGGTTCCGGCATCAAGCACGAAAATACGGTCGCCGACAGAGACTTCGATGCAACTGGTATTGCCGCCATACTTGATATGCTCGGTCGACGGGCACGCAATCGAGCCCCGTACTCCCCAGAAACGAATATCGAACGTCATTCAGTTACTCCGCAACTTCGGCAACGAATCTATGCAGTATATACCTATTCATATGGGTGGAGAGTGACAGAGGTCACAGGTTTTTTAAAATGAATAATCCTGCATGAATAAAAAAGGACGCTGTTTAACCAGCGCCCTTTTTCGATATTTATTGGGTTGGCAATCAAGCCGCGCCTTCCACCTCGGCTGCTGCGGCCAGCATCGCCTTACTGACTTTCTCAAATGCCCGAACCTCAAGCTGGCGTACCCGCTCGCGGCTGATGCCAAATCGCTGGCCCAAAACTTCAAGAGTCAGCGGCTCCTCACTGAGCCGACGCTCGGTAATGATCTCACGCTCACGCTCCGATAGCCCATCCATGGCATCGACCAACAGTTCCCGGCGGAACGACAATTCCTGACGGTCTGCGGTCAGGGCCTCGGCCAACGGCCTTTCATCGACCAGAGTGTCCTGAAACTCAATACCCTCGTCATCGCGCGACAAAGGTGCATTCAGGGATGCATCGCGCGCCGACAGGCGGCGGTTCATATCGCGGATTTCTTTTTCCGAAACATTCATGGCATCGGAAAGGGCCGCCGTCTGTTCGGGGTCCAGTTCGCCATTATCGATAATGTTGAGGCGGTTTTTCATCTTGCGCAGGCTGAAAAACAGCTTCTTCTGCGCCGCCATGCTGCCCAGTTTGACCATTGACCAGGAACGCAGCACATATTCGGTGATCGACGCCCTGATCCACCACATGGCATAGGTCGACAGCCGGAAACCCCGTTCCGGATCGAATTTCTTGACCGCCTTCATCAAGCCGATATTGCCTTCAGAGACCAGATCGGCGACAGGCAGGCCATAGCCGCGATATCCCATGGCAATCTTGGCGACAAGGCGCAGATGGCTGGTGACCATCTTGTGTGCGGCCTCGGTGTCGCCGTAATCGCGCAGACGCACGGCCAACATGTATTCTTCTTCCTTGCCGAGAAGCGGGAACAACCAAGCCTGTCGGAAATAACTCGACAGACCGCCTTCAACAGGAACTGTGGGTAATGATAACGCAGCCATTTCTTTCATATCCTCCTTCAGAAGCAATATGCGTTTTGATGACCGCCCTTTCCGTCAAAAAAGACGTTTATAAAAGGCGTCACATGTTCAAGGTGCCTGGATCCAACCAATCGGTCTGGAAAAACACCCATACGCGGCCCCATACGGGCACCGCTTTGAATATATTAACAAAAGCCTGAGCAAAGTCAAGGGTTACCGCTAAACCCCTACTAAAAACAAGGGGTTAAATCGTTACAGCAATAAATTCAAAGAGATAGATCACACCCTACCGGTTATAAGCATTTTGCGATGCTTCCGGCGTTATCGCGCTTAAATCCGGAATCGGCGGCAGATCAATGGTGGAACCGTTATTGATCTCTGACATGCGTTTCTGGCGGTACATGGAACGAATGGCGGCATAGTAATCGACCGAGGTCTTCTTCACCTGTTCCAGCTCATCCATGACACCGCTGTAGGTGTCCAGGGCGCCAAGCCCCTTGCGCGTCCACAAGAAAGCATCATTGTCGGTATTCGACGCCCAGTTACCGACGGCATCAAAGTGGCCATCGACAAAGAACTGACCAACGGCATCGCGCGGGTTGGACGGCCCGAAGACCGGCAAGACCAGATACAGTCCTTCGCCGACCCCCCATTTACCGAGTGTCTGGCCGAAGTCCTCGTCATGGGCCTCGATACCAAGGTCGCTGGCGACATCGGCCATACCACCGATACCGGCGACAGAATTGATCATGAAGCGAGCAATGGTTTCAACGGCTCGGTCAACGCTGCCTTGCAAAAGATCATTCACAAGAACCACCGGCGTGTTCATGTTATCCAGAGAATTGCCGACAGCGGAGCGCACCTTGTTTGGCAGTGCTGCTTCGTAAGCTTTACTGGCAGGCCTCAGCAAGACGTCCTGAAAGACTTCATTGAAATTGAAGATCGCGCGATTAACGGGTTCCAGCGGGTCGTTCAATTCCTCGTCGGAAACCGCAGCCAGCTGTACATTGACCCAGGCCAGATCGGCACCCTTTTCAGCGGCATTTGCCGCCATAGTGCCCGCCCAGATAAATCCAGCCGCCAACATGGCGATGAGCATCCACCTGATGCCATCACTGACAGTTTCGTATTTAACCAACACCCGTGTCTTCAAGGAATTCCCTCCCCCTGATGTGCCGTCCCAGGTCGTTCTTCATCTGGGTAGCGCGTATTCTTGATCACGCCAGTAACTTTCTTTCATATTTTTTAAGTCAACTGGCGCGGACTCGCAACCGGGTTTTCCTGAAATAATCATCCTTACATTACCCTGACATGCCGACCTTGCCCCAAATGCGGTCAGGATTTAATGTTAAGTCTATCGTATTCAGACCGAATGGGTGACACGCACAGTGCCAAAGCTTCTGACTAAGTTACTGATATTGCTGATAACTACCAGCATCCCTCTGCCCGCCCATGCGGTCGGGACGACCCCGTCGGATATCGTTCGGGGGTTTCAGACGCACTTAATCGATGTCATGAAAAAAGCCGATACACTGGATGCCAGAGGACGCATCAAGAAGCTGTCCGGTCCTGTCGACAGTGCTTTTCGCCTGCAATCTATCGGTAGAATCGCCATCGGCAGTTTCTGGAACACGGCCAGCGATTCCCAACGCCAGCGTTTCACCGATGCCTTTCGGGCCATGAGCCTTTCCACTCTGGCTACCTATTTCAGCGGTTATTCCGGCGAACGGTTCGAGATTAGCGGCGAGCAGCCGGGCCCACAAAACACTCAGGTAGTGTTTACTCACATTATCAAGTCCAACAAGTCGAAAACCGCCATCGATTATGTGATGCTGGAATTCAAAGAAGGTTGGCGCATTATCGACGTCATTCTTGATAAGGGAATCAGTGAACTTTCTGTCAGGCGATCCGAATACAATCTGGTCCTGCGTGAACAGGGACTGGAGGGGCTGATCAAGTTGCTTGAAAACAAATCGAACGAGTTGAGAGCACAATGAAAAAGCCATTGTGGGTCGTCATTGCCCTTGCCGTTTTCTGGTCTCAGCCAAATGCCGGTGCCGCCATCGACGATGGCAATCCCGTCGCCGTCGTCGAAGGCTTTCACGCCAGCCTTCTTGATGTCATGAAAAACGCCGATAATCTGGGCGTCCAGGGGCGCTATGATCGCCTGAAAACCCCAGTCGAAAGCGCCTTTGACTTAGCCAACATGATCCGCATTGCAAGCGGTTCATACTGGCGCAAGGCCGACGACAATGGACGCGCCCGATTGAGCAACGCCTTCAACCATTTCAGCGTCGCCAGCTATGCCGCCCAATTTGATGGCTATTCCGGCCAACAATTCAAAACCATCAGCAATGCGCCCGGGCCGCAACAAACGGTCCTGGTCGCCACCCGTATCGTTGGCTCATCGGGCAAGGACGATGACGGGGCGGACCTGACCTACGTGATGAAGCAGCGCGGCGAGCGCTGGTTAATTGCCGATATCCTGCTCGACAATGCCATATCGCAACTGGCGGTGCGGCGTTCGGAGTATCGGTTGGTGCTGAAGAAGTCAGGCATCGACGGTCTTCTTGGCGTACTGAATAACAAGTCCGGTAAATTACTCGCGCCTGAGTGAGAACATTGCGCCCAGCAAGGTTCCCCACAACAGCCACAGGACTTCCCTGAAGCGCCTGACCACGGCCACGGATGCACCGAGGCCCGGCGAGCCAGTCATGGCGCCGATGATCAACAGGAATACCCCTTCCTGGGCGCCGATGGCGGCAGGAATGAAAAACACACCGGCGCGGACAAGCTGCACCGCGGCCTCGATGATCCAGGCATCCTGCCAGCTCATCGGATTGCCTAAAAAAATCATCATGTAATAGATTTCAACGACCCCGATAATCCAGTTCAGGAATGCCAGCAACACCGCCCACACCAGCCGTGCCTTGTAGCGGGTGTAAAAAGCTACCAGGCGTTCATCCATGTCATGGATGTGATGCAGAACACTTTCAAGACGGGCGGCGAAGGGCCAACGACTGATCCAGGTGCCGGTCAGGGACGTCAGCTTCAGACGTTGCACGACGACAAACAGAAAGGTGCCCAGGCTAAGCGCCGCCAATCCGGTTCCGGCAATCGACTTGTATGCGACAGGCAATTGCGTCGAGCCCAGCATCAACCAGAATCCGAGCCCAAGAAAAATCACCAGCCCGATCATGTTTATGGATTTGCCAAGAATCAGCGACGCCGTGCCCTCGCGATAGCCGATGTCATAGTGGCGTTTCATCAACACCGCCTTGACCGGCTCGCCGCCCATGCTGGCCGCTGGCATGACGTTGTTGAAGACCTCGCCGACCATGCGCACCTTCCATGTCCGGTATAACCACAACGGCGACAAAGGCACCTCAATCAGGGCCATCTGCCAGGTAAAGGAATCGATGACAAAGGCGGCAAAGTACAGTCCCAGCAGGACCAGCATGCCCGACCCGACAGCCACCGCGTGCTCAAGCACGACACCCACATCGACCTCGGCCACCACCAGCGTCAACAACGCCAGACCGATGCCGACGTACAGGACTTTCAGGATTTTCATTTTATCAGGCATGGTATTCCCTGACACCACGAACGAACTGCAACAACCAGTATACCTGAGAGCCGATGGCGCCTGCCGGAATCAACAGCCAGACCACATCGAAAGCCGCCAGCGCCAGCACGATGAAACAGAAATCAGAGCGGCTGAGTTCCCGAAACGCAAAGATCACCCATTGCCCGGCAGTGTCGGGAACCGGTGCGGTCTCTATTTCCTCGAGCCCGGTCGCATCGAAGGCATCGCCGCGTTCCTGCGTTTGGCGTTTCTCGCGCGCCCCCATGGCAACCGCGATAAAGTAATTAATGGTGCAGCCCAGCCCACCGACAATACCCAGCCACATCCACAGTTCTTCGCCTGTCTGCCCGGCATATCCATATCCCAGCGCCGCAAAGAAGACCGCATGGACAACCCAGTCAACGAAGGTATCGAGCTGCTTGCCGAATTCCGAACTTTGGCCGTGGATGCGGGCAATCTCGCCATCGCAGTGATCCAGAATGTAATAGACCAACAAGTATCCGGCGCCGACCAAGGCATTGTCGAATCCACCGATGGCTAAATACCACCCCGCGACAAGCCCGAAGACCATGGCGATCAGCGAAACCTGATTGGCCGAAACCGGCGTTTTCGCAAGCAACGGCGACAGGCGGCTTGAAAACTGCCGGATCAGCGGAAACAGCGCCCTGCTCATGTGTTGCCTCCCAACCGCATCAACGCCGGCAGAACCAGCAGCGTCGCCGCCATGGTCAGGATTAAAGCGGCCGTCAACAGCACGCCCATGCTGGCCGTTCCGGGGTGACCGCTGAGCGCGATGGATGCGAACGAGCCGATGGTCGTCAGCGCACTGTAGACAATGGCGCGCGGTGTACTGGTTGCCATCACGTCGCCGTCGCGGTCCCGACGCATGACCAGATGAATGCCGCCTGCCACCCCAAGGCCAAACAACAACGGCAAAACAATGACGTTGGCAAAGTTGAACGGCACATCAAGCAACACCGACGCCCCAAGGGTCAGCACTGCGGCCAGCATCAGCGGCGCGAACACCAGCAGAGGCTGCACCAGATTTCCAAAGATGATGAACAACAAGGCGGCGATGCAGACGATGGCGATCACCGCTGCCGTCTGGAACGCATCGACGACCGTGTTCCCGGCCTCGAAAATAACCACCGGCGAGCCCGTCGCATTGGGGGCAATGGCACGCACGGCGGCGACAAAGCGGCTGAGTGCATCGCGGTCGGTCAGGTCTTCGAACGGCGTCACCACTACTCGTGTCCCGCCATCGGTCGTAATTTCACGGGCACGAATGGATTGCGGCAAATCCTGCAAATCGACAGCTGCCGCCGTCAGCGACAGTTTCAGGTTTTCAATACTGGCGGGCAACGATGCCAGCAGCCGGTGCTCCAACTCATCCAGCGCCGCGCTGTCCGAAGGGTCGGCCATGGCAGCGAAAGCCGTTAGCAACCGCGATGCTGATTTTTTAGCATCGCCAGCCTTGGCGCTGAAGGTCAGTCGTTGCAAATTCTCGAACAAGCGACCGAAGGCGACCCGGCGTTCGACATTTTCGACTTTTCTGGGCTCGGTACGGGCGGCCAGCGACGGCGATAGAAACGACGCCAGATCGGAAATGATTTCCAGCTTCTCGTCCTGACCGTCGGGCACATAATCGGCGATGGTCCGCACCCCGTCGACTCCGGGCAGGGTTTCAAGCTTTCGGCCCAGGGCGACGGCTCCATCCAGATTGTCTGCCAGTACGGTGATATTATAAGGGCTGGTGTCGCTGTCTTTCATCATATCGAGAATGGTCGACACCGACTCCGTTCCCGGATCGCGCAGGTTCATCGGATCGAAATCAAAGTGCACATCACGCGCCAGCAACGCCGCCCCGATACCCAGCAACACGGCGATGGAAATCACGATGCGCGGCGACGCACTCGGTAATTTTACCGTCATCGCCGCAGTTCCCGATTGCGGTTTCACCTGCACCAATGTCAGCAATGCGGGTAGCACCGTCAGATTGGCTGCCAAGGCGATGAACATGCCGGTTCCGGCAATCAGGCCCAATTCGGCCAGCCCGATATAATCTGTCGGCAGGAAGGAATAAAAAGCGATGGCGGCGGCAATGGCGCTCAGGCTCAAGGCCCCGCCGACACCCGATGCCGCATGACCCAGGGCCTCTGAATGAGGGAGCGCGTTGTTGATGTCTTCCATGTAGCGCATGACGAAATGAATACCGAAATCGACGCTCAAGCCGATAAACAGGACGGCGAAGGCGACGGAAATCAGGTTTAGCTCGCCCAGCGCCAGCAGCGCAAAGGCTGCCGTCCAGACCAGCCCCATCAGCAGCGTCGCCAGCGTCACCGCAACCAGTCGCACAGACCGCAAGCCCATCGCCAGCAATCCCAACACCAACACCAGCGAGACGATGCCCGCCAGCCCCATGCCGCGTTCGACACTGGCCAGTTCTTCATCGGCCAAAGCGGCCGATCCGGTGAGCCGCAAGCCGACGCCGTGGTCGGCATCGATATTCAGCTCGGTTGCCAAATTACGGATCGCCGTCATCGCAGTCTCTGCCGGTTGCAGGGACGAGAAATCGAGCCGTGGCTGTAATTCGATAAAGCGTCGATACGGCCCGCCCGCATTTCCTGTGTCGTCATCGGCATCCATCAGGTTGCGCCATGACAGCTGGGCAAATTTTCCGGCGTTCTGGGCCTCGACGATCTCGGCAACAGACTCCAGCGCCTTGCCAATGGGCAACGCGACACCGTCTGCCTTGTCATTTTCGTCGATCATCAGGCTCAGCATGTCGAACAGGCCGACCATGCCGGGATTGCGCCACAGCACGCCCAGAAACGGCTGCGCCTCGGCCAGACGGTCGCCCAGATCGGCCAATTCATCGACATCCAGAAACAGCAACCCGTTCTTGCGGAAAAACGCATCGCCGCCGGGATCGTACACATTGCCGAACACATCCGGGTTTTGCCGCAAGCGCACGGCCAGCCGCATAGCGGCATCATCTGCCAAGTCCGGGGTGTCGCCATCGATGACGACCAGAAGATTATCCGAGAACTGCGGGAAGGCGTCGCTCAACTCACCGCTTAAGCGACGGAATTCCAGTTCCGGCGACAGCATGTCGGACGTATCGGTATTGATGGACATGGACTGGGCAACGAACGCCAGCGCCAGCACCGTCATCAACAGCGCCGCTGAGACGACAGCCAGCGCGCGACGATGCGCACCGTCCACCCACCTGACCAGCCATTGCCGGTAACTGCCCCTAAGTGCTTCAAGCATCTGCGCTTATAGCCCCGGCACCCTTGACATAACAAGACCCCTGCAACACTTTGTGGCGATGGAAAAACCGCCCTGGGATCAACAAGTCGCCCGTGTCATGGTCCGCCCATTGGTCAGGACCCCGATCACGCCCAACATGCTGACCGTCGCCACCGCCGTTATTGCGCTGGCTGGGGCCGGACTGTTCGTGCCCGGCGATGCTTATCTGGCCAACTGGGGGGCAGGATTGTTCGTGCTGGCCCGATTCGGCGATCACTTCGATGGTGAACTGGCGCGGCAATCGGGCAAGACCTCGAAATTGGGTTATTACCTTGATTACATATCGGGTGCGGTCAGTTATGCCGCCCTGTTCTTCTGCCTTGGTCTGGGTTTTATGGACAGTGCGCTTGGCAACTGGGCGATTGTGCTGGGACTGGCCGGGGCCGCCTCGGCGCTGATTTCCATGTTCCTGAATCTGGGTATCGATCAGGCGCAAGATCTTAAAGACGGTGACGCCGTCGGATATCCGGGTTTCGCCGGGTTCGAACTGGAAGACGGCATTTACCTGATCGCGCCGATCACTTGGGGCGGCTATTTGCTGGAATTCTTCACCGCCGCCGGAATTGGTGCCGCCGTTTATACGTTGTGGTCGCTGGCGACACTTTTGCGTTTGCGCAAAAACAACCAGTAAAAGAAGATCGCGAACATCGGCGCGCCGATGGCAGCCGCCAGCAGCAGGCCCTCGGACCATCCAAGCCAGATACTGATCGGAATCAGCACCATGGTGTCGTCAGGATCGAAACCGGCGGCCCCTTTAATTTCAGCCGCTCGCGCCCCTTCCGCCTTCTCAATCTTCAGCACCAGCCACAAAATCGCCGCAACTGATCCCCCGGCCAGCACGCCCATTGCAATAGCGCCAAGGCCGTACTCGCTGGCGCGTAGGCCGATGCCGAGACCAACGAAGATCAATGTATTGCACAGCGCATCGGCAATCAGGTCATAGGTATGGCCCATCGGCGACGTTCGCCCGGTCATGCGCGCCAGATCGCCGTCGGCACGGTCGAGCAGCATGGAGGCAACGAACAGACCCGCCGCCCAATGGATATGCGGCTGGGTGCCCAGCGCCAACAACCCGGCGGCTGATAGACCGGCGAGCAAACGCAGTACCGTCAACTGGTTCGGGGTCACCGGCGTCTTCACCAGCGGCCTGACAATGACCGTTCGCGCAGCGCGGTGTATCCAGGTGTTGTGACTGATTGGTCTGCTCCGTGAAAAAAATATTCGCCGCCATCATAGCCAGCTGTTGAAGCCTGTCACCGAAAAGCGATAAAACCTTTTCATCATGAAAACACCGATCCTATCGAACGAACAAATCAAGGCCTTCAAAAACGACGGCTATGTCGTGTTGCGTGGCGGCTTCGATGCCGATGAGATGACACGGGTCGAGCAATGGGCCAGCGACGTCGAAACGATGCCTGAAGAAACCGGCAAGCAGTGGGTCTATCATGAAAAAAGCCTGACCGAAGGCGACAAGGACCTGATTTGCCGGATCGAGAACATCTCGCCCTTTCACAACGGCTTTGAAGAACTGACCGAAGTCCTGAAAGCGCCTGTCGGTCAGTTGCTGGGCGAGGAAGCCGCGCTGTTCAAGGAAAAGATCAACTTCAAGATGCCCGGCGGCGACGGCTTCAAACCGCATCAGGATTCACAAGCCGGATGGGATAAATACGCCGAATTTTTCATCAGCGTTCTGGTCTGCATTGATGAGGCGACGGTCGAAAACGGATGTTTGCAAATGGTTGCCGGAAACCACACGCGTGGTCTGTATCGGTCGTGGGAACCGCTGACCGAAGATGACATGGCCGATATGGATTTCGTCCACTGCCCGACAAAACCGGGAGATATTGTGTTCTTCGATTGCTACGCGCCGCACGCATCGGACCCAAACACATCGGACAAGACCCGGCGCATCTATTTCGCCACCTATAATAAACTGTCAGAAGGCGATCATCTGGCCCAGTACTACGCCGACAAGCACGAAAACTATCCACCCGACATTGACCGTCTGGCGGGTAAGGATTATGTGTATCGGGTTTAGGGAATCTTCTTACTCGTCATCCCCGCCCAAGCAAAAATCAAATCTTTCGGGTCATAATGACAACGTAGAAAATTCGAATTTCCTATGTTGATGAAGAGATGTATCGAAGGCAAATTTTGACCCGTGTCAAACCCTTTTCATGACATATGGAGTAGTGTTTTTTATTCATCATCATTCCTGTGAACCATGACCTGAGACAAGAAATCTAGGAATAAACCTGCGGGTTATTCTTAAACACTCCTGAAAATTTAGGAGAACCTCTTGATGTCAATTCAATCTTTTCACCGCTCAACACTGGGTCGTTGTATACGCATTTTTCTGCCGGTGGCCATCATCGTCGTTGGTGGAGCGTTTGCCCTGTTTCATTCAGAAACCACAAGAGGATTAACAAAAATTCGTTCGTCTGAACAAGCTTCAGTCAGGGTTGGCACCAATGCTATCAAAGAACTATTACATCTGGTTAACCGTGATCTGGCTTTTCTCACAGAACAGGCATCCTTTATAGAGGTGGTTTCTGAAGGCACGAACCTCGCGCGCCAGCAACTTGTTGAAGACTGGAAACTGTTTTCCCGCACACGGGGCGTTTTTGATCAAATTCGTTGGCTTGACCAAAACGGTCAGGAACAAGTGAGGGTAAATTTCAATAATGGGAACCCCGTTAGCGTTGCCAGGGAAAATTTACAAAACAAGAGTGGACGTTATTACTTTGCAGATGCCGTCAAATTAAACAGGAAAGAAATCTTTATTTCTCCTTTCGACCTCAACGTCGAGAAGGGCAAAATTGAGAAGCCCCTGAAGCCGATGATCAGGGTCGCTACGCCTGTTTATAATCGTGCGGGCGATAAACAAGGAATTGTTCTACTAAACTACTTCGGCGAAAAAATAATTGATAAATTTGAGCATGTAATGCGAGACACGGGAACGCGACCCTGGTTGCTTAATCGTGATGGGTATTGGCTAAAAGGACCTTCGGTAGAACTAGAATGGGGGTTCATGTACCAGGATCAAAAAGCGTCACTACCAGGTCATTATCCGGAAGCCTGGAAAAAGATTATTGCCGTTGATCAAGGACAATTTGAAGATCGAAATGGCTTGTGGACATTTGCAACTATCTTTCCAATTCTCGAAGGTCACAAGATAATCACTGGAACTCAAGAAAACATTGCATCCAGTCGTCTGATGCAGAGTGACCGTGAATACTTTTGGAAGATTGTTCTTCTTCTCCCTAATGATCAATTTAACTTAGACAGGTGGAATACTGGCGCCCAGCTTATTGGGGCCACCATGGCAATTCTTTTGGCCTTTTTTGTTGGGGCCTGGCGACTTGTAGATGCCTGGACGCGCGAAGACGAATTGAGACAACGTGAAGAACGTTTCCGTTCGATCACAAACACCTCGTCGGTGGCTATAATAATAACAATTGACCATCTGGGTAATGTGGTTACCTGGAACCCGGCCGCAGAAAATGCATTTGGTTATTTTGAGAAGGAAATTCTTGGAAAATCGCTGACCGTGTGTATTCCCGAAAGATATATAGAGGCTCACAACAGTGGGCTAAAGAGAGCGACAGAAACCGAGGAATACAAAATCATAGGCGGAAACGTAGAATTGTTTGGACTAAAGAAAAGCGGAGATGAATTCCCTATCGAACTATCGCTTGGTACATGGAGGCAGGACAACGAACGGTATTTTAGTGCCGTCATGCATGACATAACCGAACGCAAAAAAATCGAAGACAGCCTGAAATACGAAATTAATATTAAGAACAGGTTCTTTTCGATTATTGCCCATGACCTGAAAAGTCCATTTACGTCACTTCTTGGAATGACCCATACGATGTCGCAAATGGCAGACAGTTATAGCAAGGACAAACTTGTCCATTTCGCGACGGATGTGAATGAAGCAGGAAAAAGTGTGTTCGAACTGCTGCAAAACCTTCTCGAATGGTCACGTTTGCAGATGGAGGGTGGTGAATTTAAACCTCAGATAATTTCATTGCACGATTTAACCCAGGGAAGCGTCAGTGTTTTGAATTCCACCGCCTCGGAAAAAGAAATTACGATTACAAATACAATCAGTAAGGACACGGTATTTGCTGACCCAGACATGGTGCAGGCTGTAATCCGCAATCTGATATCCAATTCAATTAAGTTTACGCCGTTTGGCGGGGAGATTGAATTATCGTCTTGCAAGAAGAATGGATTTGTTCAGGTAACAGTGAGCGATACCGGTATTGGCATCCCAAGTGGGCAAGAGGAAAATATTTTCGCCCTTGACCAAAAGACATCAACGATTGGCACAGCAGGAGAGACGGGGACTGGACTGGGGCTGCCACTGTGCAAGGAAATGATTGAGAAGAATGGCGGGACAATATGGTCTGAATGCACTTCTGGAGAAGGTTCACATTTTCATTTCACCCTGCCCGTTGAACCTGAGTGAAATAACCTTTTTTCAATTTCGCAAACTTCCGCTTTAGGTCAAATGCGGGAATGACGGATATGACCTAGGAAATCTGCGGCAGGATTTCATCACGCGCCCGGTCCAGGTCTTCGACAAAATCGATTTCGATCCACGCCATGTCCGAGACGTCTTCGATGCCAAACGTTCCTTTGGGTTCAGTTTTCAAGACGTCGCGCATGGCCGGTTCGTACGCCACATGCATGCGCGCGGAATCGATATAGCCGTCGAGTGCATCGGCGATCTTGGCGGCAACAGCGGGCGACAGTTTCAGGAAACCCGGCCATTCACCGACCTGATCGAAGTCGCCTTCTATGTTCTTTCCAAAATCAACCGGGGTGCCGTCAGCCAGACACAGCCGCACCGGCTCGTCACCGTCTTCGATTTCCCGGTCGAACAGGAAGCAGTTGTCATGGTTTGAATGGACGAGGCGTTCCAGCATTTCCGGCTGATACAGCACATCGGCATCCATAAAGATAATATCGTCGCCCGAGCGCAGAACGTCGCGCGCCATCCACAGGGAAACCACCGGCCCGCCCCGATAATACGGATTGAAGACCGGGTTGATAAAGCCATCCGCTGCATGGACCTGGGCCGAATCAAGAATGGTGTCGGCCCGATGCCCAAGCACCAGAGTCATGGCATCGATGGACAAGGCCTGCAGGTTTTCCAGATGACGCTGCATCAGCGTCTTGTTTCCGAATTCCAGCAGACACTTGGGCGGCTGTTCGTAATCATCGCCGTACAGGCGGCGACCGACACCGGCGGCGAGCATGATGGCTTTCATTTCTCCACCCCCACCGTCATTGCCCTATCCCGGTCTGCTTGAACCATTCAACCGCATCACGGAGCGCCTCTGTCGCCGGGCGCGGCTGATAGCCAAGATCGCGTTCGGCCTTGGCGGACGTGAAGAACATTTTCTTTTTGGCCATGCGAATCCCATCAAGGGTGACGAACGGCTCGCCGCCATTGGTCAGCGACGACCAGGCCTCGGCAAGGGCGGCAATGGGCAACACCAAATTGTGGGGAATTCGAAAGCGTGGCGGCTTTCGCCCGGTCAATTCGGCGATGACGCCAAGAATTTCCGCCAATGTCATATTGTCGCCGCCCAGAATATAACGTTCGCCGACTTCCCCCTTTTGAAACGCCAGCAAGTGGCCTTCGGCGACATCGTCCACATGGACGACGTTGAGCCCGGTATCGACATAGGCCGGCATGCGACCGGCAGCGGCCTCGGCGATCATGCGACCGGTCGGTGTCGGCTTGATATCACCAGGCCCGACCGGGGCCGCCGGGTTGACGATGACAATCGGGAAACCCTGTTTGCGAACCATGCGGCGGACTTCTTCTTCAGCCAGAAATTTTGATTGCTTGTACGGCCCGATCATATCGGTGAAAGACACCGACGTCGTTTCGTCGCCATCGGCACCATTGGGCAGCAGCCCCAGCGTCGCCACCGAACTGGTATAGACCATGCGGTCAACACCGGCCTCAGCCGCTTCCAGAAAGATCGTCCGGGTGCCGTCGATATTGACGGCGAACATGGATTGGGGGTCGCGCGTCCACAAACGATAGTCAGCCGCGACATGAAACAACGATTTACAGCCCTTCAAGGCGGCCGCCAGACTGGTGGGTTGCGTCAGGTCCGCTTCGACGACTTCGACGTTCAGCCCCTCTAGATTACTGCGGTCGCTGCCCGCGCGAACCATGGCGCGCACGTCGTGACCATCGGTGATCAGCCGTCTGGCGACGGCGGAACCGACAAAGCCCGAAACCCCTGTAACAAGCGTAACCATGGACCCTTAAATAAACTCCCCTTTTACTTTGGTCAATTCAGCCTTATTTATAGGCGCAGATATAACAAGAGTCGGAAACCCGATGCCGAAAGAGTTTAAAATCCTGCTGGCCCGCCCCCGCGGTTTTTGCGCCGGAGTGGTGCGCGCCATCGATATCGTCGAAAAGGCGCTGGAACGCTATGGCGCGCCAGTCTATGTGCGTCACGAAATCGTCCATAATCGGCGCGTCGTCGAGACCCTGCGCGACAAAGGGGCGGTTTTCGTCGAGGAACTGGACGAAGTGCCCGAAGGCGCGATCACCGTATTCAGTGCCCATGGCGTATCGGACGCCGTTGAAAACGATGCCCGGGAACGCCACCTGCCGGTGATCGATGCTACCTGCCCGCTGGTCTCGAAGGTGCATAAAGAAGGCATCAACCACGTCGCCAAGGGACGCGACGTTATCCTGATCGGACACGACGGTCACCCGGAAGTGGAAGGCACCCGTGGCCGCATCCCCGGTGGTGTCGAGGTCGTCTCGAACCCCGAAGGAGTCGACAAGCTTTCCGTCAGCGATCCCGACAATATGGCCTATGTGACCCAGACGACGCTGAGTGTTGATGACACCCGCGACGTGATTGAGGCCCTGAAGACGAAGTTCCCAGGCATCAAGGGGCCAGACGTCAACGACATTTGCTATGCCACCCAGAACCGGCAACAGGCGGCACGCGAACTGGCTGAACGTTCAGACTTGTTGGTCGTTGTCGGTGCACATAACAGTTCCAATTCGAACCGCCTGAAAGAAATCGGCAAGGAAATGGGCGTCGCCAGCTGCCTGATTGACGATGCCGAGGGATTGAAAAAAGATTGGCTTGATGAGGTCAACACCATCGGCATTACCGCCGGGGCCTCGGCACCGGAAGAGCTGATCGATGAAGTCCTCGAAAAACTGAGCAGCTTTGGCAATGTTACTATCGAGGAGCTTTCCGGCGCCGATGAGAAAATCCAGTTCAAGCTGCCCCGTCAATTGAGCGACCCGGGTTTCCCGGCCAAGAAGAGCGCTTAATACCATGGGAGTCCCGATCATCCAGCAAGTACGCGTCGGCGCCTATATCATGAAGCAGCGCCTGAAGGGCATCAATCGTTACCCGCTGGTGCTGATGCTGGAACCCCTGTTCCGATGCAATCTGACCTGTTCGGGCTGTGGTAAAATCGATTATCCGGACGACATCCTGAACCGTCGTATGAGTGTCGAGGAATCGCTGGACGCGGTCGACGAATGCGGTGCGCCGATCGTCTCTATTCCCGGTGGTGAGCCGCTGTTGCACAAGGAAATGCCCGAAATCGTCAAAGGCATTATCGAGCGCAAGAAATTCGTCTATCTGTGCACCAACGCCCTGCTGCTGGCGAAACGCATGGACGATTACACCCCCAGTCCGTACCTGACCTTTTCCGTTCATCTGGACGGCGATCAGGATCACCACGACAAGGCCGTTAATCAGGACGGTGTTTTCGAACGCGCCACCGCCGCCATCCGTGAAGCACGGCGGCGCGGCTTCCGCGTGACCATCAACTGCACCCTGTTTGGCGATGTCGACACCCAACGCATGGCTAATTTTTTCAGCTTCGCATGTGACGATCTGGACGTCGAAGGAGTCACCGTGGCACCGGGCTATGCCTATGAACGGGCCGCCGTGCAGGATCATTTCCTGAGCCGGACCAAAACCAAACAATTGTTCCGCGATCTGTTCAAGCTGGGCAAGGGGCGCAAGTGGCGGTTCAACCAGTCGAGCCTGTATCTGGATTTCCTTGCCGGCAATCAGCGTTACGACTGCACCCCGTGGGGCAACCCGACGCGTAACGTATTTGGCTGGCAAAAACCGTGTTACCTGATCGGCGAAGGTTACGTGGGAAGCTTCCGCGAATTGATGGATGAAACCAACTGGGATTCATACGGCACCGGCAATTACGAGAAATGCGCCGACTGCATGGTCCACTGCGGATACGAGCCTACCGCCGTATCTGATACCGTCGCCCATCCGCTGAAGGCCCTGAAGGTTGCGCTGGGCGGCATTGAAACATCGCGCCCGATGGTCGCCGATACGCCGCTGGATAATCAGCGTCCGGCAGAATACGTGTTCGAGGAACTAGTCCGGGAAACCGAAGCCGGGACCAGCGACAAAAGCGAGGTCGCGTAAAGCCCGGTGTGCGCGGTGGCTGTCCATCGCCAGCCCAACCATCCCCGGCAATTCCCAGAACCGCATCAAGGCTTCCAGCGCAATCGCGCCTTCGCGCACGGTGCCGTCCCTGTCGATATGTTTCGACATCCATTTCGGCAATGATCTCGAAGGACCATCGGCGACGGCGCGGATGACCAGAAACGGCAGCCCTGCCTTGTCTGCAGCAAGCGCAATGGCATGGCTTTCCATATCGACGGCGACAGCACCGCTTTGCTCTGCCAGTTGTTGTTTGGCCTCAGGCGTGGAAATACCAAAATCACTACCAACCATGACGCCGCCGAGGAGACCGTTGGCAACCTCCGCAAAACTCGCCCGCCATCTGGCATCGGTTGCAAGGCGACGTCCATCGGAAGTAACGATGACATCAGCAAGCACCACATCGCCCGCCTTCACAGTATCAACAAGACCACCGGCGACACCGAAACTAACCAGTCCACAAGCGCCATCGGCAATGGCGCGTTCTGCCGCCGCCGTCGCCCGTTCGGGACCGATGCCGCTCAACAGGACGTTGTCGTTGCCGCCCAGACAGGCGAACTCGCTTTTCATGGCAGTCAGAATGATGGGGTGGGACACGCCTATAATCCGAACTTCGGACGGCTCTCGTCACCTTGTTTCAGATTGCGATAGCGGGCCAGAGTCCATAACGGGAAATACCAACTGTAGCCGTGATAACGCAGATAAAAAATCCGTGGGAAGCCGACGGCGTTGAACATTTCCTCGAACCAGTCGCCGCCTTCGCGCGGGGCATCCAGCAGATAGGCGATGCCTTTTTCGACCTCTTCGCAATCAACCTCGCCAGCCGCCATCAGGCCAAGCAGAGCCCACGATGTTTGTGACGGGGTGCTTTCCTTGACCAGATCGCGACGGTGCTGCCAGTAACTGGCGCAGTCCTCGCCCCAGCCGCCATCCTCGCGCTGACGCGATTTCAGCCATTTCACGGCCCTCTGGACATAATCGGCGCTCATGTCTTCGCCTGCCGCGTTCAGTGCGCACAGGACCGACCATGTTCCATAGACGTAGTTATTGCCCCAGCGGCCAAACCACGAACCGTCTCGTTCTTGCTCGCGGCGCAGGTATTCAAGACCATGCGCCATCACCTTGTGCCCGCTGTCATAGCCTAGTTGCGCCAGCATGCTGATACAGCGCGCCGAGACATCGGCGGTCGGTGGGTCCAGCAATGCGCCATGGTCGGCAAAGGGAATGTGCTGCAAGAACGCATAATCGTTGTTGGCGTCGAACGCCCCCCATCCACCGTTATCGCTCTGCATGCCGATCACCCATTCGACGGCCCGTTCAATCTGTTCCTTGTAGGCATCGGGGTCGTCGCGTTGCATCGCCATGACGACGACGGCGGTGTCATCGACATCCGGGTAATAGTCGTTCCAGTACTGAAAAGCCCAGCCGCCGGGTCTGATGTTGGGCCGGGCAGCAATCCAGTCGCCCCGTACATCCAGAATCTGGCGGCCACAGAGCCAATCCAGTGCATTGTCGACAATCGGCTTGTCGGCCCCGGCTTCCATCATCGCGTGGGCAATCAGGCCGGTATCCCAAACCGGCGACAGGCACGGCTGGCAATAGCCCCAGTCGCCATTGTCGACGAGCAAGCCATCGATGGCCTTGCGCGCCGCGATATAATCCGGGTGGTCCGAACTGTAACCCAAAGCATCGAACGCCATCAGGCTGTTGGCCATGGCCGGAAAAATACCCCCCAGCCCGTCTTCGCCGTTCAGGCGTTCGCGCACAAACGTCATTGCCTTGTTGATGGCGCGACGTTTCAGGAAATTCGGGAACAAGGGCTCGATAATGCGCGCAACCCTGTTAAGCCCAAGCAACAGACTTCCCATCCAGTGACCGGTCGGGTTCGCCAGCGGGAATTTTTCCTGTTCCGGCGGCACCAAAAACAATTCACGGATATCGACGCCACGCGGGTTCCTGGCAACCGGCTTCAAAGCCGCCAACACCAGCAACGGCACCATCACGGTGCGCGACCAATAGGAAATCTTGTCGATATGAAACGGCGAGAACTTCGGCAGCAGCATTGCCTCGACACGGATAACCGGTGTCGCCCGCCATGGCACCAGACCGAACAGGGCCATCGTAATGCGTGTGAAGACGTTTGATTTCGCCGCCCCGCCCCGGTCAACGATGGCATTGCGGGCATGCACCATATGCGGCGCTTCAATATCTTCACCGGTCAGTTTCAGGGCCAGATAGGCTTTGACAGAGGCGCTCATGTCTAATTCACCGTCGTGATACAGCGGCCAGCCGCCATGACCACCCTGTGTGCGACGCAGGTATTCGGCCAGCTTGCCTTCGATCTTGTCATCAATGGTGCCGAGGAAATGATTGAGCAGAATATATTCGGACGGAATGGTAGCGTCGGCCTCAAGCTCGAATACCCAATGGCCGTCTTCTTTCTGACGCGATGTTAAATCACCGGTTGCCTCGGCGATAATCGCATCCAGAGAGCTTTCCGGCGAGGTGGCCTCGTCATTTGCAGCTTTGGTGTGTCTGTACGTCATTTAGGGTCCAAATTCACTCAATTTATGGCTTTCGCGGGAGCTATTTTTTTGCTGGACCAGGCGCGAAAGCCGCCATGATATTTACCATCACAAGGTTTTTGCAACAACGTCCAGCGAAAAAAGAGCCCCGTCCCGAAAGGGATTTGGCATAAATACCGCGAGATTGCATAATTATGTCCTCGAATATGCATACATGTCCTTCGGCCAAATTCTTGATCTCGCAGCATTTCTGCTCAAACCAAAGCTCACAAATTGAGTGAGTTTGGACCCTAATTATCCGACATGCCCTGTATATGTGTCAAAAACTGCCTTGGCAGCGGCATGGCCCGACGTCACCGCGCCCTCGATGGTGGCAGGCAGTCCGGTCGCCGTCCAGTCACCGGCCAGCATCAGGTTTGCCCATTCGGTCTGGCACACTGGCCGACGCGTGGCCTGTTCAGGTGTGGCGGCGAACGTCGCGCGCTTTTCCTTCACAATGCGATAAGGCGGCAAAGGACTGTCGCCCAGGTCCAGCGCCCGGCAAACATCGGTCCACAAGTCGACGGCGATGTCTTCGCCCGCCCGTACGGCCAGTTCATCAGCGGCGCTGACGGTAATCGATACGATGTCACCTCGCACAAACAGCCATTGAGCGATACCACCGACAAGCCCCATAAATGTCACGCCGTCCGGGGCCTTGTCGAGCCTGAAATGGCCGTTGACGATGGCCCGGTTTTCCGTCGGCGTCTGCACACCCGGCAACAATCCTGAAGCAACGTCGTGGGGCAGTGCCAGTATGACAAAATCATCTGCCCCAACCTTGACCGTGGAGTCCGGAAATTCCAATGCGATGACCCGGCCATTCTGAAACTGAATGGTCCGAAGACGCTGGTTCAGATGAACCTCGCCGCCGTGCCGTCCGATATAGTCGATAGCCGGGTCGACGAAGGTCTCGCTCAGGCCCTCGCTGGCCATCAACGGGCGACAGGCCGCTGCCCCACGGCCAAAGGTTTCTTTCAGCACCGGCCACAACAGAGAGGCCGCCCCCTCCTCCGGTTCTGTATTCAAAACCGCAGCGGTAAGCGGCTGCCAGAATTTCCGGTACAGCGGGCGCGACGTGTTTAGGCAATCGGCGACGGTGGCACGGCTTGATGCCCATGCCATCTTCAATGCCGACAAATAATCCCAGACGGTGCTTCCCGGCACCCGCATATGCTTGCACAACAACCACAGGGGCAATCGCCATTTTCCCGGACGCACGGTCCAGCGTTCACCACTGGCAAGATCGAGAAAGGGAAATTCGGTTTTATCTGGCCCGGTCAGGGTATCGGTTGCACCGGTTGCCCCTAGAAAAGACATGACCTGATCATTACCCGACAACAACAGGTGATTGCCGTTGTCGATGCGCCGCCCCAGCGTGGTATCCAAATACGACCGGCAACGCCCGCCCGCATGACCGGCGCTGTCATAGACAACGACGCGATTACCTGCCCCGGCCAGCCTGACGGCGGCGGCAAGCCCGGAAACACCGGCGCCGATGACATGAACGACTGGTGTACTCACGGCATCAACCCATAACGTAGCGCGACCCACAGCTTGTGCAGCTTCGATATGGCGACCGGTTTTTTAAAGTCACGCCAGCCCTGTTTCTGCAAGCGCTGGAAAATACGGCGATAAATTTCCATCATGATGATGGCCGGGCGCATTTGCCGACGATTGCATTCGGCCAGGGCTGCGTCTGCTTCGGTGAAGCGCTGCTGGCAAATGTCGGCCAATTCCAGGCACACGTCACGCAGGTTCGGATGGGCCAGCACTTCCGCCACATCATCGGTATCTATACCGTGACGACCAAGCAAATCACGCGGCAGATACATACGGTCGCGTTCGGCATCTTCCGCCACATCGCGCAAAATATTGGTCAGTTGCAGGGCCTGGCCCAGGGCGTTGGCGATGATATCGCCGGTTTCCTCGTCGATACCGAACACCCGGTTGGATAAACGCCCGACGGCACACGCCACCCGGTCGCAATACAGATCCAGTTCTTGGCTGTCAGCAATCCGAACCCGCTCACCGGCATCCATTTCCATACCGTCGATAACATCCAGCAAGTCGCGCTTGTTCAGCCCAAACGCCAGCATTGGCCCGCTTAACGCCACAGATATGGGGGTCGAGGCCTTGCCCGCGTACAGGCGTTCCACTTCTTCACGCCAGTCACTCAGGCGTTTGTGCTTGTCAGCAGTTTCGCCCACTTCATCGGCGATATCGTCAACTTCCCGGCAGAAGGCATAGATGGCGAACATGGCGCGCCGCTTGTGGATAGGCAGCAGCCGCATGGCCCAATAAAATGACGTCCCGGCGGTGCGCACCATCGCCTCGGCGTGTGCCGCAGCCGCGACACCCGATACCATCACCTGATCGTGAACGTTTTCCCCTGACATAGGCTTATGAATACACTATCGGGGCAGGCTGACGCTACGGCCCTTCCAGGAGCCGCCATACAGCGCAGAAGAAAGGGTCATCAGAGTATAGAGCAATGCAGCGACGGGCAGCGCCAGCCCCTCCCACAGGGGGCGCTTGTAAAAGCCCAACATCGGTTGATAGGCAATCAACATGGCAACCCATGCAGCACCGGCAAATTTCGACGCCATATCATCGGAAAACACGAACAGCAGTGGCGGAGCGGCATATACCAGCAACATCCCGGCGACGGCAAAGGCAAGCATTACCGGTGAATATCCCAGCTGGGCATAGGCCGTGCGGGTCACCATTGCCCAGACGTCGCCCAGCGTGTCATAGGTGCGAAGGCTGACCACATCGTGCGTCAGCCCCAGCCATATAGGGCCCTTTGGCTTCAACAGGGCCGCCAGCGCGCAATCGTCGATGACCCTGTCGCCAATCGCCTTCATGCCACCGGCCGCTTCCAGCGCCGCACTGCGGACCAGCATGCAGCCCCCGGCGGCGGCGGCCGTCGAACGGCCCCGGTCGTTGACCCAGGGGAACGGGTACAGCATTTGAAAGAAAAATACGAAGGCCGGAATCAACAGCCGTTCCCAGACGCTTTGACAGTTGAGCCGGACCATCAGCGACACCAGATCAAAATCGCCCTGCTCGGCCTTGCAGACAAGACGGCGGACGCTGCCCGGGTCGTGTTCAATATCGGCATCGGTCAACAAAACGAACGGTGCGTCGCCCGCTGCCCAAATTCCCTGATCGACGGCCCACAGCTTTCCGGTCCAGCCATCGGGCAATGGTTTGCCCGAAATCACTTTCAGGCGCTTATCCTTGCCCGCTGCGGTCGCCGTATCGTCAGTGCTGTTATCATCGACAACGATGACCGACAATTTCCCGGCGTAATCCTGAGCCAAAAGCGAAGAGACGGTGCGACCGATGGTCTGGGCCTCGTTTCGGGCCGGGATAATCGCTGTCACAGCGGGCCAACGCTTCAGTGCATCATCGCTGTCATGCAAAATTTCCGTCGCCTTCCAGAAACTGCCGTGACGAAACAACAGCCACAGCCATGCAAGCAATGTCATCAGACCAATCATTGTCATGCCAGAATTCCCCGAACGACACCGCGCAGCCCACTCATCATGACCGCCGGTTTCGAAAGCTTGATGCGCGATGCCAATGGATCACCGCTGGCAAGACGTCGGACGAGTGAATCGGCAATATCGATAATAACTGCAGATTCCAGCGCCAATCGTTTCGAGGCGAGCGCTCCCGGCAATTTATGGGCCTCGACAAGCAGTTCCTTCGTCGCCGCCAACGATTTATCCAAAACAATGCGAAGTCCTGGGCTGGCAGAGGCGGCATCAAGATCGCTGACATCGACACCGGCAGACGACATCCAGTCGCCCGGCAGATAGACCCTGTCCAAGGTCCGGTAATCGTCCTGACAATCCTGCAAGTGATTGATCACCTGCAAGGCATTGCACAAGGCATCTGACGGCCCATAGCCAAGGTCAGAGCCGCCATGCAGATCAAGCAGGTAGCGTCCGACCGGTGCCGCAGACAACCTGCAATAGGCAATCAGGTCATCGAAGTCGTCGTATCTGTTTTTAACGGCGTCCTGTTTAAATGCGGCCAGCAGGTCGAGACAATGTTGCGTCGTCACCCCGGTCGCCGACAGGCTTTCGGCCATATGGACGGCCTTGTCATAGCCATCGACGTCATTGCCGCCAAGCAACGCCGCCTCGAAACCATCCAGCCGCCGGACTTTTTCATCGGCCGACAATTCGGCGCTGTCGGCAACATCATCGATGGCGCGAGCGAATGCGTAAAAGATGGCGATGTGCGGGCGCAGATGCGCTGGCAACAACCATGATCCGACTGGAAAGTTTTCGTATGCAGCGTCTTTGCCGGATGGCATTTCGACAACAGGTGCGGTCACCTAAGCGTCCTTGCTGACCCGCTTGCGAAGTTCGACAAGCAGTCCTTCGACCTTGCCGCCATTTTGCCTGATGACAGAAGCAAATTCTGAGCGCTGGGTCTGGCCCATGCTGACACCTTCAACCATCACGTCGATAATTTTGAAGCCCGTGCTTTTCTTGCGCACCCGCCAGTCGACATTCAGGGGTGCCGTGCTTTCTAGGCGTACGATTCTGGAAAATACGACGAAATCGCGTTCTCCGCTGGGGCTGGATTTACTGACCTTCAGGTGTTCGCCGGAATATTTCGAAAAACGATCGACGTATGTAACGATCAGTAATTCTTCAAACAGTTTCAGGTATTCCGC
>Ga0233430_1001166_pt1 | contig 39254 bp, 52 predicted proteins | sample SI_118_April2016_2_FD_179883 | JGI IMG/M metagenome (GOLD analysis project Ga0233430, IMG submission 179883) | Seawater microbial communities from Saanich Inlet, British Columbia, Canada - SI_118_April2016_150_MG | ecosystem: Environmental > Aquatic > Marine > Inlet | place: Canada: British... | reverse complement strand
CCTGAACCAACACCCGAACCTGAACCAACACCCGAACCTGAACCAACACCCGAACCTGAACCAACACCCGAACCTGAACCAACACCCAAAATTTCTTCAAATGATCCTTTTGATGGAATTAAAGATGATGATATTACAACTTATTCTGAATTGTTTAATGTACCTCCACCAGAAAATGATTCTGATGCATTTGATCTTGGTAAAAAAATTCGTGAATGGATAAAAGATGGTAAATTGAAACCTGGTGAAACAAAAGATGAAACTAATGATGAAAATGAAGATTTACACAAACATGATAAAGAAGAAAAATCTAAAAAGAAACGAGGAAGATTTGGGTTCTTAAGACGATGAAAATTAAAACAAAAGATTTACTTACATTAGCAGAATTAAACTCAAAAGAATTTTTAGGACTAATTGATGATTCAATAAAATTAAAAAAAGAACTCAAAAACAAAGGTAACAAACCTGTTTTAAAAAATAAAACTCTTACAATGATTTTCCAAAAACCTTCAACACGAACTCGTGTGAGTTTTGAAACAGGGATGTTTCAACTAGGCGGACATGCAATTAATTTGTCGTCTGATGATACACAACTGTCTCGTGGTGAATCTGTTGAAGATACTGCCAAAACTCTTTCACGATATACTGATTGTATAATGGCACGTGTTTATGAACATGAATTGTTAGAAAAATTATCTAAATATTCTACTGTTCCTGTGATCAATGGACTTTCTGATACTTTCCATCCTTGTCAAATATTGGCAGATTTTATGACGATAAAAGAAAAAAAGAAAAAATTCAAAGGATTAAAAATTGCATGGATCGGTGATGGAAATAATGTTTGTAATTCCATGATTTATGGTGCAGCATTATCTGGAGTTTCAATGTCTATTGCAACACCAAAGGGATTTGAACCTGACAAAAATGTTCTAAAAGAATCAAAAAAATTAACTGATCTTGAATTAACTACCGATCCATTTGTTGCAACAAAAAATGCAGATGTTGTAGTTTCTGACACTTTCTCATCAATTCATAACCGTGATCCAAAAAGAATGAAAAAATTTCTTCCAAAATACCAGGTGAATTCTAAATTAATGAACAACGCCACAAAAAATGCGATCTTTATGCATTGTCTTCCTGCAAAACGAAATCAAGAAGTTACATCATCAGTAATTGATGGAAATCAATCTGTAGTTTGGGATGAGGCAGAAAACCGTCTTCATACTCAGAAAGCTTTGCTTGCTGCGTTGATTCACGCTTAACGTATATAAGAGCATATTCAAACTCGGTTTCTATAGATGGCCTATTCCAAAATATTACGTAGACTTAGAGAAGAAAAGACCAATTATCGTAAACGTGGAACAATGTTAATGGGAAAGCGCAATTTTATTACTGTAAATATTTCTAATCAAAATTCACAAGTTCAAATTCTTACTCCTGGAATGACTGGAGATAAAGTAGTTTCATCTGCACATTCTAGATATTTACTTGAAAAAGGATGGAAAGGTTCTAGAAAAAGCGTTTCTGCTGCATATCTTACAGGATATTTGGCAGGAAAGAAAGCACTTAACCAAGGTGCAAAAGATGCAATTCTTTACACTGGAACTAAAAGATATACTCAGAGAATGGCAGCAGCTCTCAAAGGTGTTATTGATGCAGGTTTAGAAGTTCCAGCAAATGAGGAAACATTCCCATCTGAAGATAGAATAAACGGTGAACACCTTACAGTAAAAAATGATATTTCTAAAATGAAATCTACTATTGATGGTGAGGTAAAGTAAAATGAGTCAAGCAACACAATCAAAAAAACCTCAAGGTCAATCAGGTGGTCCTAGAGGTAGACCTGTTGTATATGGTCGTGGTCCGCCAGGCGGAGATAAATCTGGTAGCGATAAACCTAGACGACCACGAAGAGAACCCGTAGAGGAAGTTTGGGTACCAAAAACAATTTTAGGTAAAAAAGTTGAATCAGGAGAGATTTCTTCACTTGAAGAAATTATCGAATCTGGATTAAGAATCCAAGAATCTGGAATTATTAAAAAATTACTTCCAGATTTAACAAGTGAAGTGGTAGACGTTGGTATGATCCAAAAAATGACTTCTAATGGTCAATCAACTAGATTCAAAGCAATTGTTGCTGCAGGTAATGAAAATGGTTATTTGGGAATAGGTATGGGTAAATCAAAACAAATGAGAATTGCAATTGAAAAAGCAACCAGTCAAGCTTTCCTTAATGTTAATCCTATTAAACTAGGATGTGGTAGTTGGGAATGCAGATGTGATCAAAAACATTCTGTTCCGTTCAAAGTTAGAGGTAAAGGCGGTAGTGTTACAATTGAAATCATTCCTGCTCCACGTGGATTAGGTCTTGTTGCAGGAGGTAAAATTAAACGATTATTAGAATTAGCTGGTCTCAAAGATGCCTGGACTACCGCAAAAGGCTCCACTCCTACAATGAGTTCAACATCAAAAGCTGTTTTGGATTGTCTTAGACAGACATTCAGTCAAGGATGATAAAAATGGCAAATGCAGTCCTCGTTGTTAGAATCAAAGGTCAAGCAGATTGTCCATATTGGGCAACTCATACGATGACTTTGTTAAAATTAGAAAAAAAATATCGTGCAACAATTCTTCCAGCAAAAGACAATTTGTTGGGAATGTTAAAAAAAGTACAACACTATGTATCTTGGGTAGAACTTGATTCAGATTTAGCAAAAGAATTGATTGATAAAAAAGCAAGAAAATCTGGTTATCAAAAAATTACTGATGAAGATCTTAAAGAACTTGGATTTGCAAACTCTGGAGAACTAGCAACAGCTTTGAGTGAGGGAAAAACCATGCTATCTAAACTAAAACCACTAAAACCTTGGTTTGCATTATCTCCTCCAAGACATGGATTTAAGAGAAGTACTAAGAAATTATATGGTCAAAAAGGTGTCTTGGGAAAAAATAAAGAACTTGGAACTATTGTAAGGAGAATGATTTAACATGGCAACTAGATTAAGAAAAACTAGACGACTTCGTGGTGGACGACACATGGGTTGGGGACAAGTAGGTCAACACCGTGCAAGTGGACATAAAGGTGGTCTTGGGATTACTGGTATGCAAAAACATCATTACAGTACATTACTAAAAGAAGATCCAGATCACTATGGTCATGATGCTCCTAAAACACCTCATCCAAATATTATAAAAAAATGGGCAAGTGTTCGTGATCTAGATGATTTGTTTACAAAATATGGAAAAGAAGAAGGTGGAAAGAACATTGTAGATCTTCAAAGTGCAGGTTACGATAAACTTCTTGGTGGCGGAAAATTAACTAATGCATATTCTGTCAAAATATCCCAATTTACAGCATCAGCTGAAGAAAAACTAAAGGCTGTTGGCGGAGAAATTTCTCAAACTGCCACAGAAGAAAAAATTACTGAGGCTTAGGTGTTAACTGACAATGGCTGAAGGCACAATTACTTCTATTATTAGGAAAGTTGTTTTCAAAGCGGAACCTTATCTTCCACAAGTCCCAAAACCAAAGAAGAAGATCCCCCTCCAAACCCGATTATTGTGGTGTGGAGTTGCACTGCTCATCTATATGGTAATGGGTCAAACTCCGTTATTTGGAGCAACTGCACCACAATTTGATTTTCTAGCATTTGCTAGAGTAATTTTTGCATCACAACAAGGAACTCTTGTTGAATTAGGAATTGGACCAATTGTAACTGCAGGACTACTGATGCAATTGCTAAGAGGTTCTGATATTTTGAAATTTGACTTTAAGAAACCTGAAGAACGAGGAATATTTCAAACTGCAACAAAATTAGTTACCTATATTGTGATTGTGGCTGAATCAATCGTATACGCATCTGCGGTTTATGGTCCTGGAGTTTCTGAACCTTACTTTTTGTATGTAATGATTGGTCAACTGATGGCTGCATCTATCATCATTATGTTCTTAGATGAATTAATTCAGAAAGGTTGGGGTCTTGGAAGTGGAATCAGTTTATTCATTATGGCCGGTGTTGCACAACAAATTCTTTGGAGTATGTTCAGTCCGTTGCCTGCAGGTGATGGGGGAACTATTGGTATTATTCCATTTGTTGCTCAATCCTTTATGGGTGGTGACATTTCAAATATTTTATTCCGTTCAAACCAACTCCCTAGTATTTTTGGATTGAGTTTAACTGCTGGAATTTTGTTGATACTTGTATTTGTACAAGGTATGAAAGTTGAAATTCCAATTGTTTCAACAAAATACAGAGGATTCTCAGCAGTATATCCTATCAAATTGATGTATGTTTCTAACATCCCTGTAATTTTGGCATCTGCTCTTACTGCAAACGCTGTTTTCATGTTCCAAATGTTATGGGCAAACATGAATCCGCGTAATAATAATTTCTTTATGAATTTCATAGCACAGTTTGATCCAACAAGTCCATCTACACCTATTGGGGGTTTAATTTACTACATTACTCCTCCAAGAGGTCTTGATGTTGCAGCTTTAGATCCTGGACGTGCTGTGGGATATGTTTTGTTCATGATTGGAATTGTAGTTGTATTTGGAAGGTTATGGGTTGAACTTGGAGGTTTGTCACCAAAGAGTGCTGCTCAGAATTTACTTGATGCAGATGTACAAATCCCTGGATTTAGAAGATCAAATAAACCCGTTGAAGCATTACTGAACAAGTACATTCCATCAGTTACTATTATTGGATCTATGATTTTAGGTCTATTGGCCGGTGTATCTGATGTTCTTGGTGTATTTGGTTCTGGAATTGGAATTTTACTTATGGTGGATATTCTCATCAACTATTACACACAATTAGTTAGAGAACAAGTAGAAGTTGTAATGCCGCGATTGGGTGCCTTACTTGGAAGAAAATAAGAAAATCATATTGGTAGGAATACCTGGTGTTGGTAAAACTAGTTTACTTGCCCAAGTGGTTGAATCTTTAAAAGAAAAAAATAAAGTTGTTAGTGTTGTAAATTATGGAACTTTGATGTTTGATGTTGCAAAAGAAAATGGGTTGAAAGATAGAGATAATTTAAGAAAATTACCTGTTTTAGAACAACAAAAACTTCAAAAAATTGCAGCCGAAAAAATTGCAGCACATGATGAAGAAATCACTATAATTGATACTCATGCATTTATCAGTTCTTCAGAAGGATATTATCCTGGATTGCCTGAACATGTTTTGAAAATAATTAAGCCTTCCAACTTTGTTTCAGTTGCTGCAAAACCTGAGGAAATCTATAATCGACGAATGAAAGATGAGTCTCGAGACAGAGATAAAATTACATTAATCAACATCAAAAAAGAATTAGAATATCAAACTGGTATGATTTCTGCATGTGCTGTAATTACAGGTGTTCCTGTCAGACACATTCTTAACGGAGAGGGAAAGATTGATGAAGCAGCAAGCAAGATAATTAATGCAATAGGACTGTAAAAAATGGATTTCAACTTTATACTACTCTTTATCGATTCAGCATTTCTCCAACTTCCTGATTTTCTTGGAGGTGAAGGTAGAATGGTTTTGGGAAGTGATGATCCAATAGTCAAAGGACTAATTCTTTCAATGTTTGCTGTAACTGGATTTGGTGTTTTACTTAATATCTTCAATTCAGCAGTAAGGAAGAAAATGGTTGATCAAACAAAACTAAAACGAATTATGAAAGAAACCCGTGGATGGCAAAAAGAGCGAATGGCTGCAATGCGAGCAAAAGATGCTGCAAAAACTGCTGAATTAAATAAAAAATCATCTTACATGAACAAAATGTCTATGGAAATGATGCAGATGAATATGAGGCCTATGATGATTACTTTTGTTCCTTTAATTTTGATCTTTTATCTTGTATTGCCTCAATTGTTTACCTACACTGTAGCTATCTCTCCAATACCACTAAATGTAATTCCTGGAGATATGTTCCAACTAACATGTACTGCAGCACAAGCTGCAGATCCAGAACATGTATGTACTGAAGAAAATGCATTATTTCTTTGGGCATGGTATTTCCTTTCATCAATTGCATTTAGTGGAATTATAATGAGACTGACAAAAACTTCAATGGATCTCAGTTGACAAAATCTATTGTTATATCTGGCCCTCCAGCTGTGGGAAAAACAACTGTTGCTAAAGGATTAGCTGAAGAATTTGAATTGATTTATCTTAGTGGTGGTGATGTTCTAAAAGAAATGGCAAAGGATCATGGTTTTGATTCTCAAGGTGATGATTGGTGGGATACTGAAGATGGCATGAAATTTCTTAATCAACGTGAAGAAAATTCTGAATTTGATAAAAAATTAGATAAAAAATTAACAGAATTGTTTAATGAGGGCAAAATGGTAATCACCAGTTATACTCTTCCTTGGTTAATTAAAGATGGAATTAAAATTTGGTTAGAAGGCTCTCGTGAAAGTAGTACAAAAAGAATGCAATCTAGAGATAACATGAGTTCTGAAGATGCTTTTACAATTACTAAACAACGATTTGATAAGAATAAGGCATTGTACAAAAAATTATACAATTTTGATTTTGGTGATGATAAATCTGTGTTTGATTTGATAATTAACACTGACAATCTTACTGCACAACAAGTAATTGATGTAGCAAAAGAAACTGTGAGAAAATTACTATGACTCTAAAACAACTTGAAAATTTAATTGAAGTTGATCAAGATTTTACTGATGATGCATATGGGACATATTATGATAAAAGAACAATTGAACAATTACTAAATTACGGAATAATAATTTTAGATAAACCTCCTGGACCTACAAGTCATGAAACAGTCGCATGGACAAAAAGACTTTTGAAATTACCAAAAATTGGTCACAGTGGAACTTTAGATCCTCAGGTATCTGGAGTTTTGCCTCTTGGATTGGGTGAGGCTACAAAAGCATTGGGTGTTTTGCTTTTTGGTCCAAAAGAATATCATGCATTGGGACGAGTACATTCACTTCCTTCAAAAGATAAACTAAAAGAAATAATTGATATGTTTCAGGGTGAAATCTTCCAAAAACCTCCCCAACGTTCTGCGGTGGTTCGACAAACAAGAACTAGAACTATTCATGAATTTGAAGTATTAGAACAAAAAGAAAGATTACTTTTAACTCGAATTTTATGCGAATCTGGTACATACATTAGAAAATTATATTATGATATTGGTGAAGTTCTTGGGCCTGGTGCAACTATGATTGAGCTACGAAGAACTAGAGTTCATCAATTTCGTGAAACAGATGGATTAGTTACTTTACATGAACTTGCAAATGCATTTGCATTGTGGGAAGAAAATAAAGATGATAGTAAATTAATGAAAATGATTAAACCTGTTGAATATGCGTTTAGTGAATTAAAATCAGTAGTTATTCGTGATTCCGCAGTTGATGCAATGTGTCATGGTGCACAACTTGCAATTCCTGGAATTCTAAAAATCTCTCCAAATTTAAAAATCGGTGATATTGTTGGTGTTTATACACAAAAAGGTGAAGCAGTTGCTTTGGCCGAATCTACAATGTCTGAAGAAGAAATTCGTGATGCTACAAAAGGATATGCTTTTGAAACTAAAAGAATTATCATGGCTCCAAAAACATACCCTAAAAAATGGAGAACTAAACCCACTCTTCCTAAGGATTAATCTGGAAATAATTTTTAAAATTGTTAGCAAAAAGCCTTGTAATTTTTACTGGTGTTGGATTGCTTGCAGGGCTTTTATTTGGAATTTATTTAATTGACGTTAAAAATACTAGTCAATTAGTTTTTGTTGATGGTAATTCAATTTCTATTGTAACTGAAAAATCTGATTTTAAATTAGGTGAAACAATTAAAATCCGAGTTGTAAATTCTGGAACCACTCTGTTGACTTTTTCTGATACTTCATATGGTCTTAGAGTTACTGGATTATCTGGAATTTTGATGTATGCTCCTATTTCATCTCAAACAATTTCTACACTTGAACCTGGCAAAGAAATTATTTTTTCATGGGATCAAATCAAAAATGATGGTGATCCTGCATTAGAAGGCCTTTACAAAATATCTACAAATGCATTAGATTCATTTGGACATAAAGTGGAAAAATCAACTACAGTAACAATATGGAAATAGTTTTTCTAATTACAAAATAACACAATATATAATCTGATTTTATCAATCCTATTTGTCGCAAGACTTGTGCCGGGGTCGCCTAGCCTGGTAGGGCGCGCGCCTGGAAATAATTAACCATAAAGCGCGTTCTCGCAAGGGAACGGGAGTTCAAATCTCCCTCCCGGCGCCATTTTATTTTTCTAGTTTTTCAATTATTTCTGAAAATTTCCATGGTCCACATTGTGCATCTACTAATTCATTTCCAATAAACCCATTCTTGTTTAGATGATTAACAATATGTGTTGCAAATGGTAATGCTCCTGTAGCTCCTGGAGAATTATAATTCAAAATATGAAATGATTTTTCATCATCAATTAAAATTACATCTGGAACAAATTTCCCATTTTCATCAATTACTGATGAACGAATTCCTGCTGTGCCTTTTTCTGTAATTTTATCTGAATCTATTTTTGGCAAAAATCTTTTGACTCTGTTAATCATTACTGATTTTGACATTGATGATTGAATTTCATTTATTGCTAATTCTTGAAATTGTTTATCAAAGATTGCTTTTCTTGCACCTGATCCAAGCATTTCGATGATTTTTGGAATAAACTCTTTGATGTTTTCTGCATTATCATATCCATATGGACTAAAAACTGGAACTGCATTTGGACCAATTTCACAACTTCCATCTACACGAATAATCCAATGTGGATCTAAAAATGGATAGTCTGGAAATTCAGGAACTGAATATACACTAGCTTTTGTTAAATTATGATATTCTTTTGGCACTATCCAATACTCTCCTCTAAAATGTACATCTGTGAAATTTTTTGCAACATTCATGTTATGTGCAATGTTGATTGCTTCTCCTCCTGCTGCATTGATTAAAAATTTTGTAACTATTTTCTTTTTTTGATTTAGCGTTATTTCCCATTGACCGTTTTCTTTTTTTATTTCAGTTACTTTGGAATCCAAAAGAAATTCTGTTCCATTATTTTTACTATCCTTCATAACAGAATTGGTAAACACTGAATAGTCTGCAGAACCATCTTTGTATATATAAAGTGCAGACTCACATTTTATTTCAGGCTCTATTTTTTTAATTTCTTCTTTATCTAATAATTTAATATCTTTATCTTCAAGACCATTTTGTTTTCCCCATTTGAGATATTTTTCGAGAGTTTTAACATCTTTTTTGTTTAACGCAACTTCAATTACTCCATCTTTCCTAAATGGTAACTTTTTAAGCTTGGAATATTCTTCCCACATTTCATAACCATGAAATGCAGCTTTTGCAAATAATTTCTTCTTCTCTGGATTGTACAAATATGGTGCATGAACTTTTCCTGTGTTTCTACCACTTGTATGAAATGCAACAGTTGATTCTTGTTCGATAATTGCAATTTTTTTTGATTTGTTTAGAAATGACAGAAAATATGAAATAGATGTTCCAAGAATTCCTCCTCCTATTATTACAATGTCAAAATTATCTGTCATTTTATTTCATTCTTATTTTATTTTAATTGATATTAAATTGAATCTGTAACGACTAAACTTAATATCTGATGAAAAGTGAATTTCAATATGTTGCCTGATAGATGTTCTGTATCAAAAGATGGGAAACAATGTGTCAATCCACCAGAATTTATCGTATCTATTGTTGATGAAAAAGATGAATACATGGTGGGAGTTACTTGTGGACGACATAAGCAAGTTGTAACTGGAAAAATCGGATATCTTCAAAAAGAAGGAAAAATGCATAATGGCAAAATAAGTTTTGCACCTGTTAAGACAATTGGAACTGATTGTATTCATGGCGATTCAGATGATTTGATTCAAATTGATTTGAAATAGTTACAAAAATTGAAATAATTTTAATTCTAATGTTTAATAATGTTATTTGAGCTACTATCTGATTTAATCCAGATTGATGAAATATTGTTTATTGTAAAAAACCCTGGTATTATTTGTGAAGTGAGAAACAATTCTCTTAGTATAAAACAAAAAGAAAAATGGATTACTATTGGTAATAATGATGATCCTGCACACATACATATTGATTCAGAATTGATAAAATCTGCAAAATTTGTAAATGAAACAAAATCTGAACGTGTTAGTTTTAGTGTACATTTTTTTAATGAATATGATCAACGTGTATTGGCAGCATTTTTTACAAAAATGTATGATGAATCTAAAACATTAATCTCAAAAAAATTTCAAATATATCAACAACTAAATCAAAAATATTCTTCTAAGATTAAATTTTAAAAAAAACCTTGTCTGAAAAAAACAAGGAAAAAATATTATTCTTCAGATTCTTTCTTTTTCTTCTCTTTTTCAGATTGTAGTTTAGCTAATTCTAATTCTTCGTTTGTATGTTTGAATTTCTTCATTCTAATTTTATATTGTAATTTAGATATAAAAACTGCAGTTTTTCATTAGAATACACTTCCAAATGATTCTAAAAATTATGCCTAACTTCTAAAATCCTACTGAATAAATTGGCTTTTTTCCATTTATGCCTAAATTCAAGTTTTTTACAGTAATTTTTGCCATTTCTTCTCTAGTTTCTTTAGAAGAACTTCCAATATGTGGTGCTAATATTATATTTGAAATTTTTGTAAATGGGTGGTTTTTTCCAATTGGTTCTGATTCAAAAACATCTAATCCTGCACCAGAAATTATTTTGTTTTTGAGTGCTATGCTCAAATCTTTTTCATTTACAATTTTACCTCTTGATGTGTTTATCAAAAATGAAGAATTTTTCATTTTTTTAAAAATTTTATTGTTAAACATCTGATCTGTTTCTGATGTATGTGGAACATGAATTGATAAGACATCACTTTGTGTGATCAATTTATTTTGTGATACGTATTTTGCCCCTAATGTTTTTTCTTTGTTTTTTGAAATACGATTTCTATTATGATAAATAATTTTCATATCAAATGCTTTGGCTCTTTTTGCAAGTGTACTCCCTATTCTACCCATACCTAAAATCCCCAATGTTTTTCCTTGAAGATCGATTCCTACATAATCATATGCGCCGAAAATTTGTTTCCATTTCCCATTCCGAATGAGTCTGTCCCCTTCAGATATTCTTCTAACTAAATCAAGCATTAATCCAAATGCTAAATCTGCAGTTGCATCTGTTAACACTTTTGGGGTGTATCCAACTCGAATTTTTTTCTTTTTTGCATAATCAATATCAATATGATCAAAGCCTACACTATACGTACTGATCACTTTAAGATTTGAACCTAAATCGATTAATTCACTATCTATTTTATCATATGGAAAACAGATTAATCCATCAATATTTTTGATTTTACTTTTCAAAATATTTTTAGGTATTGGTATTTTCCCTGTATGGACTTCTATTTGATATTTTTTCTTTAATTCTTTTAATGCAAACTCATGAAGTGTCCTAGTAAGAAATACTCTTTTTTTTTGCATTGTTTTTAAAACTTACATCAAACCATTTATACGATTTTCTTTTATTCTTTTTAGATGTCTTCAAAACTTGAAGAGGAAGAAGAATTTGCAATTTGTGTTGAATGTGGAAATTCTATTGAAAAATGTGTTTGTGTTTGTCCATATTGTGGTGAACGTGATGAATGTAAATGTGCATTATTTGATGCAGCAACTGGAGGCTAATTTAATTGACAAATCAAATTATTATTCAATCTGTAGGTAAATTGTTGTGAGTTTTACTGATTTTACATGGTTAATTGGAGGCCCACAAGGTAGTGGTGTTGAGTCTGGTGCAAATATTTTCTCTCGTGTTTGTGCTGAAATTGGATATCAAATTTTTGGGAAACGAGAATTTTACTCAAATATCAAAGGTGAACACAGTTACTTTACAGTAAGAATTGCAGATAAAAAAATCCATTCAAATGTTAATAATGTTAATTTAATGGCATCATTTGATGCTGAAACTATTTTTCGTCATTATGATGAAGTAGTTTCCGGTGGTGGAATAATTTATGATTCTGATATTCTTGAAACAACCACTGATTCTGTTCGAACCCTTGATGCTCCATTCAAAGAAAGATTGCATAAAGAATTAGAATTAAAAAATAAACCATTTACAATTGCAGGTGTTTTGGATATTGCAAAAGAAAAAAATGTTTTGTTGTTTCCAGTATCTTTCAAATCTATTCTTCATACATTAGCAGAAGAAACAGAAAATCCACGTTTGCGTGGATTAGTAAGAATGTATAATGTAATTGGTGTATCATTATCTTTAGGATTGGTAAAAATGCCTACTGATTCATTACATAAAGCAATTGAATCAATCTTCTCAAAAAAACCAGAAATTGCAAAAATAAATCAACAAACTGCAACATATTCTTACAATTATGCAACTGCAAAATTTGAAAATTTTGATTATACTTTATCTGGAACTAAAAAAGAATCTGGAACTCTTTTAGTACAGGGATTTCAGGGAACTGCTTTAGGAAAAATGGCATGTGGCTGTAGATTCCAGCCATACTATCCGATAACTCCTGCTTCTGATGAATCAGTTTTTCTTGAATCCAATGAACTTTTAGAAATAATTGGAGATAGGCCTGGCTCTACTGCAGTAATTCAAACAGAAGATGAAATTTCTGCAATGGGTATGACTATTGGTGGTGCATTAACTGGAACTCGTTCTGCTACTTGTACATCTGGACCTGGATTTGCATTAATGACTGAAATGTTAGGTTGGGCGGGAATAAATGAAGTACCTATTGTGATTACCAATTATCAAAGAAGCGGCCCTTCAACTGGTCTTCCAACAAGACATGGACAAGATGATTTACTTTTTAGTATATTTGCCGGACATGGAGATTTTCCAAAAATTGTCTATGCTTCAGGTGAAATTGAAGAGAGCTTCTATGATACTGGAAACTGCTTTAATTATGCTGATATTTTTCAAGTTCCTGTAATTCACTTGATGGATAAATTTCATGCCAGTTCTGTTATCACATGCAAAAGATGGGATACAGAAAAAATTTCCATTGATAGAGGAAAATTATTAGAAAAAGTAGAAGATGGTTATAGAAGATTTGAACATACAGATGATGGTATTTCTCCTCGTTCTAGATTGGGAATAGATAATGGAATCTTTTGGAATACTGGTGATGAATCTGATGAAACTGGACATATATCTGAAGATCCTGTTTCACGTGTCAAAATGATGGATAAGAGAATGTCCCGATTAGATTTGATATTAGATAAAATTCCTAAAGAAGAACAAGCAATATCTTATGGAATTAATGATTTTACAATAATTTCTTGGGGTTCTACTATTGGACCTGTAAAAGATGCATTGGAGATGTTAAAAGATGATGGAATTTCAATTGGACTTATTCAATTAAAATTAATTCATCCTTTTCCATCTGATTACGTTAAATCATTACTAAAAGATGTTAAAACCATAATTGATGTTGAAGCAAATCAATCAGGTCAACTTGGAAAAATTTTCAAACAAAATGTTCAACGTAATGTTGATTATTTTATCTTAAAATACACTGGACGTGCAATGACTAGTACTGAAGTTTATGATTCACTTAAGAGAATTGTTCAAAATAAAGCAGAAAAGAGAGAGGTCCTAATGCATGGCGCTTAAACCTGCTGAATTTAAAACCAATGTCCATAATGATTGGTGTCCAGGATGTGGTGATTTTGGAATTGTAAATGCAATTCAAATGGCATTGGCAGATATGGGGATACAAAGAGATAAGACTGCAATATTTTCTGGAATTGGTTGTTCTGGAAAAACGTCTCATTTTATCAATACTTATGGTGTACATACTTTGCATGGACGGGTTTTGACATTTGCTCAAGGTGCAAAGATTGCAAATCCTGAGATGACTATAGTCGCAGTAGGTGGTGATGGCGATGGTTTAGGAATTGGTGCTGGTCATTTTGTAGCAGCTGGTAGGCGAAATGTAAACATGACTTACATAATTTTTGATAATGGTGTTTATGGGTTAACAAAAGGACAAGCTTCTCCTACTTTGAAATTAGGTGAAAAAACAAAATCACTTCCTTCACCAAACACAAATTCTAATGTAAATCCAATTGGACTTGCAATTGCAAGTGGTTTTACATTTGTTGCTCGTGGATATTCTTATGATGTTAGACATCTCAAAGATTTGATAGTTCAGGCAGTAAGACATCCTGGACTATCATTTCTAGATGTTCTACAACCTTGTCCTACATACAATGATCTAAACACACGGGATTGGTATGCTGGATCTGATTTAATGGATGAAGCACAAAAAAGACATTCTAGAATCTACAAACTTGAAGATACTGGTTATGAGCCAACTGTTCATTATGATTCAGAAATTGAAACAAATGAAAAATTATCTCAAGCATTAATCAAATCATTAGAATGGGGAACAAAAATTCCTACAGGTGTTTTTTATAAAAATGAAAATACCACTCCTTACACTGTACGATTACAAGATAAGATACCAAATTATTTGGAAAATCCTCCATCAAAACAGAATATTTCTAAAAATGGTTTTTCTAATACTGATATTTCAAAAATTTTAGATTCATTAGAAGTTTGATTTAAAAAACTTTCTATAAAACACCTAAAATGTTTTGTACATTATTTGCTCAAAAAATAAATTATTTTATGAATTTAATTCAATTACAAAAAAATTCTCAATTGGTTTCTTTCCATAGTTCATCTTTGAATGTATATTTTTTATTTTGTGATGATGCATTTGATAAACGCCATCTAATTGATTCTGAATCAAATTTGTAATTGATTTCTAAAATTTCTGAGGGTGTTTTTTGTGGATCTAAATGATATGGTAATAATTCTAGAATTGAATCAATTTTTTCAATTGCATTATCAAACCATTGCCTGTCCTGGGTGTCTATGTTGAAAATAATTTTTGGATTACCTGAAAAATTAATTTTAATTTTTAAAGCATTCCCATTACCCCTCCTTCGTTTCATTTCTTTGAAAACTGACTTGACTTTTTCCCATCGTTTAAACTCAAACCATTGGAAAAATTCATCATTAAATGCAAGTGGAATATTGATATCTAGAAAACTTACAAAATCATCATCATTTGGTTTAATTTCCTCTTGAATAATTGTAAAATGGGAATTTAAAAATCCATACAGAACTTCAATTTCCCATGGTGAAATTCCATAGTAATGTAGTGCAATATCTAAATCCTCAGTCATCAATTATGAACCTTGAAAATTATAATTAAAGCTTCAAGCCTGAGATTTTTTCATGTATTCTAGTGTTACAATTAAAATTATATAGATTAAGTAGGGATTTTAGATATGAAGAAAGAATTTGTAGTAAAGAGTATTGATTCTGCACCTGATGGGGCACCATATGTTTTAGTTTCATTGTCCTCGATTAAAGATCTTAAAGAAGGAACTCAAAACCCTCAACCTCCTTTTGGTGGTTCAAAAGTTATGGGTTTTTCAAATATGAATGACATGATGAAAGACTTAAACAAAATGATGTCTGGAATGGGCGGAGCCGGTGCACAAGCTGGTGTAACTCAATTAAAACTTGAAATGCATGAATACAAAGAGATGGGTCTTTCTGTAGGTGATAAGGTCTTTTTAGAAATGACTAAAGCTGAAACTTTGGGTATTTAGTTTTACCAAATTGTATTGAAGTATTTCCAACCGTAAAATGCTGCAATAGTTCCAATCACAAATAACATTGGTTTCCATGCAAATACTGGAATTCCAGGCGTTGCTAATTTCACTTTGTAATTATCTGCAATTTCTAAAACATTTTTCTTAATTTTATCGTGCCAAAAATGGTAATCTATTTGATATTTTTTTAGAATTTCTTCAACTTCATAAACAACTGGTGTTCTTTGTGAGAAAAGATGTTGAAGATAATCTCTTGAAACTTCTACTTCTGCATGAATTCCGATTAAACCTTTTTTCAAATCTACCATTCTGATATGCATCTCCCAAGGTTTTTTTAATTTAAGATTTAGACCGCTACCTATTTGATCTGGTTGTTTATGTTCTAATTTCACTTTAGTAAATCCTTCATCTGTGAATATTTTCATTAATTCATCAAAACTTTTTTTTACAACTACGTGGAGTTGTTCCACACCATCTTTGTTATCTACATTGATTTTGTGTTTTAATCCATCAAGAAATGAAATTGTCTTTGGATATGTTGTAACGTACTCCATTGAATTTTATTTCAAATACCTCTATTTAAAGCAGAATTGATTTTAGTCCTGATTTGATGGAGGATTTGATAGTCCTCTTACGTATACACATTGATCTGGAGATATTGCCATTTCTAAAGGATCGATCTTTCTGTCTGTGAGTTTTGCCCCTGAACCTCTAACTATTGAGAATGGTCTTGACTCTGCACCTTCACCCATTTTGTGATTTGCAATTGTTGCAAGATTATCTACTATGGCCTGAAATGTTACTTTTAATGGGTTTCCATTAAGATCATTTTTTGATCTCATATCTAATACTGGTTCAATTCCTGCACATGCAATTGCAACACCTGATGTTCCAATTCTTGCAGGCATTAATCTACTGTCTACTAGAATAACTCCAACATGAATAAATAATTTCAAGAAAATCTTTCTACGAATTTGTTCTGCAATGAGATATGGATTTGTTGGGTATAAGATAATTTTGTCTTTTTTTGCATTTGATTTATCAATTCCTGCATTTGGTGCCATAATGTTATCTGATGATGTGATGACAAATCCTCCAATACCGCCAAAAATTTCATCAGATTCCCTAATGATTATTTCAGCAATTTGTGGTTTTAATCTATATTTTTTTGAAATTTTATTACTTTTTTCTGATGTTTTAACATTTGGTATGTCTATTACTCTTCCTTGAGAATTTGATATGTATTTTGTAGATATAACTAATACGTCTCCTTCCTGTAATTCTTTTTTATTTTTTTCAAGTGTTTCAAACAATGTTTTAAAAACATCAAATTCCCCTTCCATTCTATCTGCTAAAAGCGGTAAAACTGTTAATTGCACAATTCTTGGTCATTGTTTTTCTTTTTTATTGTTCTGAAAAGCTTTTAATCTGTAAAGCAAGTTTTTGTGATTATGAATATTGTTGAAAAAATCCTTGCTCGTGGTTCTGGAAAATCCTCAGTAGCACCTGATGATGTGGTATTTGCAAATGTGGATAAAGTAATGGTTCATGATGTATCTGGTCCTGGTGTAATCAAGGTTTTTGACAAATTAAAGAAACAAGGAATTTCTGTAGATAAATTATGGGATCCAACTAAAGTTTGGGTTGCAGAAGATCACTTTGTTCCATCAGCTGAAAAAATTTCTGCAGAAAATGTTGTAAAATTATCAAATTTCACAAAAAATTATGGAATTGAAAAACACTTCAAATATGGAATGGGTCAATATGGAATTTGTCATACTTTATCTCATGAGGAGGCAATGGTTATGCCTGGTGATGTCTATGTTGGTGGTGATTCTCATACCAATACCACTGGTGCATTGGGTGCTTTTGCATGTGGTTTAGGTCATACTGATATTGCATATGTTTTGTTAAACGGAAAAATTTGGTTCAAGGTTCCTGAAACAATTTATTTTAAGATAAATGGAAAATTACCCGATCATGTCATGGCCAAAGATGTTATTCTAAAAATTATTGGAGATATTGGAACTGATGGTGGAAATTACAGAACTATGCAGTTTGGTGGAACAGGTATTGATGAGATGTCTGTTGAAAGCAGATTGACAATGTGTAACATGACTACTGAAGCTGGAGCAAAAAATGGAATTGTAGAACCAGATCAAAAAGTAGTCGATTATCTTTCTAGTAGGGGTGCAACTAATTTTAATTTGATAACTGGTGACTCTGATGCAGAATATGCTGAAGTTATCGAGTATGAAAGTTCAGAACTAGAACCAACTGTTGCAAAACCGTTTTCTCCTGAAAATGTCACAGTTGTTAGAGAAGCTCCATCTGTTGAACTAGACAAGTCATACATTGGTTCTTGTACTGGTGCAAAATATGAGGATTTGGAAGCCGCAGCCAAAATTCTCAAAGGAAGACAAGTAAAGATTAGAACTGAAATTTTACCTGCTGCAATTTCTATTTACAAACGAGCAATGGAAAATGGATTGCTCAAAATATTCTTAGATGCAGGAGTTACCGTTGGACCTCCAACATGTGGTGCTTGTTGTGGTGCTCACATGGGTGTATTGGCAAAAGATGAAATCTGTATTAGTACAACTAATAGAAATTTTCCAGGAAGAATGGGACACGTTGAATCACAAACTTACCTTTCATCTCCAATGGTGGCAGCTGCATCAGCTGTTACTGGAAAAATCACTGATCCGAGGGACTTGAATTGAAAGGAAACATCATAAAATACGCACGTGATAATATTGACACTGATGTCATTATTCCTGGTCAATATCTCAAAGTACATGATTATGCAGAACTTGCAACACATGCAATGGAGGGACTAGATCCTGATTTTCATTCTAAAGTAAATGATGGTGATTTCATTTTATCTGGAAAAAATTTTGGATGCGGTTCAAGTAGAGAACATGCACCAATTGCATTATCTCATTCAGGAATAAAGGCCGTACTTGCATTATCTTTTGCAAGAATTTTTTATAGAAATGCAGTAGATGGTGCATTTTTGCTACCTATTGAAATTGATCAAGATGCATATGATGGAATTTCTGAAGGTGATGAAATTGAAATTGATATATCTCAAAACGAGGTTAAAAATAACACAAAAAATCAAATTTACAAAATGAAACCATTTTCTGAAATCATTGGAAAAATAATTGAAGCAGGTGGCCTCTTCAAATACAAACCTGATTCTGATTAAAATGGGTGACACTCTTTTTGAAAAGGTTTGGAAATCTCATGTTGTAGTAGAAAAAGAATCTGGTCCTTCTTTAATTTACATTGACAGACATTTGGTTCATGAAGTAACATCTCCTCAGGCATTTGATGGATTGCGTATGAGTAACCGAAAAGTAAGGCGACCGGATTTGACTATAGCAACTATGGATCATAACGTTCCAACAAATGATAGATCATTACCCATATTGGACCAAACTTCTGCTGTACAAATTCAAACATTAGAAAAAAACTGTAAAGACTTTGGAGTCACTTTATTTGATATTAACAGTCCTGATCAAGGAATTGTCCATGTAATTGGCCCACAATTAGGAATCACTTTACCTGGTTCTACTATTGTGTGTGGTGATAGTCATACGTCTACTCATGGTGCATTTGGTGCTTTAGCATTGGGCATTGGAACTAGTGATGTTGAACATGTACTGGCATCACAAACAATGTGGTTAGAAAAACCAAAACCTTTTGAAATCAGATTAGAAGGTAAAATAAAAAACCCACATGCAGTCACTGCTAAAGATATCATTTTGTCAATAATTAAAAATATTGGAACTGGCGGTGGAACTGGAACTGTTATCGAATATCGTGGTCAAGGAATATCTGATTTGTCCATGGAACAAAGAATGACCATTTGTAATATGTCTATTGAGGCAGGAGCTCGTGCTGGAATGATTGCCCCTGATGAGAAAACATTTGATTATTTAAGAGGTAAAAAGTACACTCCAAAAAACTATGAATCTCTTATTGATGTATGGAGAGATACTCTCAAGACAGATAGTGATGCAAAATTTGAGAAAGAATTTATTTTAAACATTAATGATATTGCACCTCAAGTGAGTTGGGGAACAAATCCTGGAATGACTTGTGATGTTACTGATTCTGTTCCCACTCCTGATGATTTTTCAAATGGTGATGAAAATCAAAAGAAAGGTGCACAAAAAGCACTTGATTACATGGATCTTAAATCTGGAACCCCAATTGAAGAAATCAAAATTGATAGAGTCTTTATTGGTTCATGTACCAATGCACGATTAGAAGATCTTATTGAAGCATCAAAAATAATTAAAGGTCAAAAAATCTCTCCAAATGTGAAAGCTATGGTTGTACCTGGATCTCAAATGATTAAAAGACAGGCTGAAGAAATGGGTCTTGATAAAATTTTCACTGATGCCAATTTTGAATGGAGAGAATCTGGATGTAGCATGTGTCTTGGAATGAATCCTGATATTTTGTCTCCTGGTGAACGATGTGCAAGTACGTCTAACAGGAACTTTGAAGGTAGACAAGGAACTGATGGGAGAACACACCTTGTTAGTCCTATAATGGCTGCAGCTGCAGCAATAAAAGGTCATTTTGTAGATGTCAGAAAAATGGATTTGAATTAAATGGCAAAATCTTTAGGCGATTATAATATTGAACAATCTTCATCTTCAGACATTAATAATATCCAATGGACAAAAAAAGATCCATCTGAAAATAAACCAAAATTAAGAAAGAAAAAAGCAATCCCATCTACTAACATTATTCCTAACCAAAAAATTAAAGAAGAAAATTCTTCTTCTGTCGAAAAAATCTTTAAAATTGAAGAAAACATCAATTCGGAAAAATCAAAAAATAAAAAAACAGATAAAAAATTTCAAAAATCATCTGCATCACACTGTAATATTGAACCAAGTTTCAAGAGAAGAGGAAGATAATTTTCATGAAACCTTTTGAAAAAATTAATAGTATTATCACTCCTCTTGACAAAGTAAATGTTGATACTGATCAAATAATTCCCAAACAATTCTTAAAATTAGTTCAAAAATCTGGATTTGGAAAATTTTTGTTTTATAATTGGAGATTTGATGAAAACAAAAACAAAAAATCCGATTTTATCTTAAATAATTCAAAATATGAAAATTCTAACATTTTAGTTTCTGGTGATAATTTTGGATGCGGTTCAAGTAGAGAACATGCAGTTTGGGCATTACAAGATTATGGATTTTCTGTAATCATTGCTCCATCTTTTGCTGATATCTTCTTTAGTAATTGTTTTAAAAATGGAATTTTGCCTATCTCTTTGGAACAGAAAATTATTGAAACTCTTTTTGTTGAAAATGTCTCTGTAACTGTTGATTTGGAAAATCAAATAATCGTCACACCCTCTGAAGAAATCCCTTTCACTATTGATCCTCATAAGAAAAAAATTCTTTTAGAAGGATTGGATGATATTGCACAAACTTTTCAATTAGAAGATAAAATCACTGAATTTGAAAAACATTCTACAGTCCCATCTGTTTTATAATTTTTTTAACTGTTTTTTCATTTCGTTCTAAAACCATTGGAGATTCTGCATCTATCCATTCTTTATCCTCGATATCAAAAGCACTAATTTTACCCTCTTTTGACAATTGTTGTAATATATCAAATGACAAATTGATTTCTTTTTGTTTTCCTTTCTTTTCTATTCTCTTAATGATATCACTTCCTAGCATATAGATTCCTAAACATTCTGATAATTGTAATTCCATGATTGGTTTTTCTTTGAATTCTTTGATGATTCCATTTTTTACAACTGCAAATCCAGTTTCTTCTTTTCTTTTGGTTCTTGTAGCAATACATGCTAAGCTATTTTTATCTCTGAATGTTTCTCTCATTTTCTCTATATCTACTGCACATAAATTATCTACAAACCATAACAAAAATTCTGATTCATCTTTGAGTTTTTTTTTGATGTGTAGTAAATCCCCCCCTGTACCGCTCTGAGAATCTTGAACAAAAACAATATTTTTTTGAATTCCAAAATAATTTTTTATTTGTCCTCCTAATCCCTTAAAATCTGAAATTATGATTATTTCTTTAATAAAATTAAATGATTTTAGATATTTTACAACATAATCAATTAATGGTTTTCCATTAATTGGTGACATAGCTTTTGGAAAATATTCAGTATATGGCTTACCTCTAGTTCCTTTACCGCCTGCAAGAATTACAGCTTTCACAGTCTAACGGTATGATTTCTGCTTTCTTCTTCTTGCACCAGGTCCGCCAAATTTCTTTGGCTCTTTTCTTCTGGCATCTCCACTAATTAGATATTTGTCAAAATCTGCGATTCTTTTTCTAAGATCTTCTCTAGTGGATTTTGGAAATGGATGATCCTTTGGCTCTTTCTTTGATTTAGTCCATCCTGTTAATGCTCTGGAAATTCCAGTTGCTACAGCACTTGCTTGTCCCATGAAACCTCCGCCTCTGACTCTTACAGAAATATCTATTTTATCTCTTAAATCACCTGTAATTTCTAATGGTGCTAAAATTACTTCACGTGCCGTTTCTTGTGGAATCATTTCTACAGGTACGTTGTTAATTCTAACTTTTCCTTGACCTTTTGTAATGTAAATATGTGCATTAGCTGTCTTTCTAGTTGCAAAATAAATTTCAGTTTTTGGCGTTGTCATTCAGTCCACCCTATCACTCTACATAATTCTGCCATTGTAGTATATTTTGATGCAGCTTTTCTAATTAATGCCTTTTCAAATTGAATTTTTTCTAGTGATTTTAATTCTTTTGGAGATCCAACATATGTTCTTAATCTTTTGTGTGCCGCAACTCCTGATGGTTTTCCTTCATATGGTAACATGCCTCTGATCATTTTTCTAATGATTGTATCTGGTCTTCTATAGTGTACAGGACCGTGTTTTACATTGATAATACTGTTAATTTCTAAAAATTCTCTATATTCTTGAATTAAGTTACTTCTAGTCCCACTCATCATAATTTTTTCACAATTTACAAGTGACACTCTATTCCCTTTTAGTAATAATTTTGCGACGTGTGAAGATAATCTTCCTGCTATGTGATTTTCTGCATTAACTACAATTGGTCTGTCTGTTCTGACTACTGTCTCTTGTTTAGTACTTCCACTAGATTTGTTAATTCTTCCATTAGCCAAGTAGAACTACTCCTTTTCCTGTTGGATTATCTTCAATTAATTTAGAATGAGTAATTAATTTTCCACCTTTTTCAATTATTTTATTTGCTGCAGAGTTTGAAATTGAGAATGAACATAATGTAATTTTGTGAGAAATATTGCCTGTTCCAAGAACTTTTCCTGGAAATACTACTGTGTCATTATCTTTTGTTAATTGTGCAATTCTATTCAAATTGATATCTCTTCTTGCAATGGATGGTTTTGATGCATATTCTGCTAGTTTTAACCATATTGGGGCATCATTTTTTGTTGATGCTTTCCTTAGATCACTTGCCATGCGTATTACAACTTGATTAGTCATGTGAATAATTCGACTTAAAACCCAAATATAATGTCTATGCTTAGATTATTCTGTAATTTGACCGATCGTATCTTTGAATTCGACTAATTTTTTATTTACTTCATCTATTCCTGTAAGAATAATTTGTTCTGGTTCTAATGCTCCTGTTGATTCTACTGTAAGTGTACTTTCTCCTTCTTTATCTGTGTCCGTAAGTGTTGAAATATTGGATGAATTCCATTTTGCATGTTCTGTACCTCGTCCTAATCTTGCATAGCATTCTACTTTGATCTTTTGACCTGGTGCTAATTGAACAACTGGAATATTATCTGAAATTGGTTTTACTGAATCATCTTCAGATGATAAATCACTAGTAAGTATTGTTCTAGTCACATCAGAATCACCTGAATCTAGGACTAACATTACTTTACAATTTGAACAACCAGTTTCACTATGACATTCACATTTAGATGGCTCACTGAATCTGGACAAATCTGTTTTTAATGGAATTAACCCTAATCTATGTGCCAATCCTTCATCAGGTAACACTGAAGAATTTTCAATAATATCTACTGTATCTATTGCAAATACTGGAACACCATTAAGACAAATTCTTCTAAGTGCATTTGCATATTGTAATGGAATGCCTTTTAGCTTAATTGACATTTTTTTACTATCTTTACTAATAATCTCTAATGATGACAAATCTTGAAAAAAATCTTCAAAGTCCACATAAAAATCTAGCTGGTTTTACGTATAGATAAATACCAAATTCTCTTACTTCATTTAGTAATGGCTGATGTAACTACTGTTAGATTTTCATTTGAAGGTGAGAAATTTGAAATTTTGGTAAAACCCGATCCTGCATTAGAATACAAGCTAGGAAAGAAAAAGGATATTTCTTCAGTTTTAGTTTCAGAAGAAATTTACACTGACTCTGGAAAAGGCACAAAACCTTCAACTGAAAAATTACTCAAAGCTTTCAATACTGAAGATCCCACTGAAGTTGCTCAAATTATTATGCAAAAAGGTGATCTTAACCTTACTACTGATCAAAGACGAAAGATGATCGAAGCAAAGAGAAAGCAAATTGTTGAATTTATTGCCAAGACTTACGTTGATCCTAGAACCCATCTACCACACCCTCCTTTGAGAATTGAACAAGCTATGAAAGATGCTAGAGTATCAATTGATCCACACAATAATGTGCCTGAACAGGTTAAAGAAATTGTTGAAAAACTACGTTCTATCATTGCCTTAAAATCTGAAAATTTACAATTAGAAATTATAATTCCTGCACAATATGCATCTCAATCTTATTCTGTTTTAAAATCCGTTGGCTCTCTAAAAAAAGAAGAATGGCAAAATAATGGTTCACTAAAAGCAATACTTGAAATACCCGCTGCAGCAAGACCCACCGTGATAGACAGATTAGGTTCTATAACAAAGGGCTCTGCTTCAGTTGAGGTAATTCAGTAATGGCTGATAAGAGAAAATATGTTATTCCTGGTGATGTAGTTACTACTGGACCTTTTAGACCTGAACAAAATGTAATTCTTGATGGAAATAAAATTATTGCAACAACTATTGGCATATCTGAAATTTATGATGACTCTGTTAAAGTAATCCCATTAACTGGAATGTATATTCCAAAAATTGATGACTTGGTAATTGCCAAAGTAAAATCTCACACTTCATTGTCCTGGGAATTGGATATCCATTCTTGTTATGTTGGATTTTTACCTGCACAAGATGTTTTTGGACGTGATTTTTCTGCTCATGCTGATGAACTGAGTTCAAAATTAAAAACAGGTGATCTTGTTGCTGCAAGAATTGCTAATTTTGATAGAACTCGTGATCCTCTAATTACCATCTCTGATAGGGATTTGGGTAAAATTGATTCAGGCATTCTGGTAGAAATTTCTCCAAGCAAAGTTCCACGACTAATTGGAAAAAGAGGTTCTATGATTCAAATGATTGAAGAGGCAACAGGAGCTGCAGTTACTATTGGTCAAAATGGCTGGGTAGTAGTTTATTGTGAATCCCCAGAGGGATTATTAAAGGCTAAAAAAGCAATTCAAATGGTTAATGAGCAAGCACATGTTGCAAATTTAACTGATCAAGTGAAAGAAATGTTAGATAAAAAAGGTGAATCATAATGGGCGGAAGAGACGCAACAATGGTCCTATTGGACGAGAATGGTATACGTTGTGATGGTCGTAAAATTGATGAACCAAGAAAAATTATGATTAAAGCTGGTGGATTAAAAAATGCTGATGGTTCAGCATACATTGAATTTGGTGATAATAAAATACTTGTTGGTGTTTTTGGTCCACGTGATGTTCATCCAAAACACATGTCTAATACTGATACGGGAATTTTAAGAGTTAGATATCATATGGAGCCTTTCTCAGTTGGAGAGAGAAAAAATCCTGCACCATCAAGAAGAGAAATTGAAATATCCAAAGTAATCAAAGAAGCATTAGAGCCTGCAGTAATGTTGGAAAAATTCCCAAGAACTGCTGTTGATGTATTTATTGAAATTTTACAAGCAGATGGTGGAACTCGTTGCGCAGCACTTACTGCAGCATCAGTAGCATTAGCTGATGCTGGAATACCCATGAGAGATATGGTTGCAGCAATTGCATCTGGTAAAGTTGCAGATACTATAATTTTAGATGTTAATAATGAAGAAGACCAAGCCGGTCAAGCAGACATGCCAATAGGATACATGCCAAGTGAAGAAAAAATTACATTATTACAATTAGATGGTGTCTTAACTCCTGAAGAATACAAAAAATGTGTTGAAGTTGGAGTAGAGGGATGTAAACTTGTTTATGATTTACAAAAGAAAGCACTTCATGACAAATACTTTGGAGCAAAGGAAGATTAGATATGGCATCTCATTCTGTTTTAGATGAACTAAAGAGAACACAAATTCTTGAATTACTAGAACAGGGAAAAAGAGTAGATGGACGTGCATTAGATGAAGTACGAGAATTATCCATTGAGATTAATGCTATTCCTAAAGCAAATGGTTCTGCTAGAATTAGACTAGGTGATACTGAAGTTGTATGTGGTGTTAAAATCCAACCTGATAGACCTTTCCCAGATACTGGTGATAAGGGTCTTTTCATTTGTACTGCTGAACTTTTACCTCTATCTCATCCGACTGTTGAAACTGGACCCCCACAACCACCAGTAATTGAATTGGCAAGAGTTACTGATAGAGGAATTAGAGAAAGTCATATGATTGATGTTTCACAATTAGTGATTGAAAAAGACAAATCTGTCATTGGTGTATTTGCAGATAATGTTGTAGTTGATTATGATGGAAATCTCTTTGATGCATGTTCTTATGCTGCAACTGCTGCTTTGCTTACTTCTAAAACTCCAAAATGGAACTGGACTGATGAGAAACCCGTAATATCTGAAGGTGAAGAAGGACAATTACCAATTAATACAATTCCTGTATCTGTCACCATGGCTAAAATTGGAAGTCATATTGTAGTTGATCCAAATGGCGATGAATGGGCTAGTATGGATGCTAGAATAACTATTACTACTGATTCTGATGGAAATATTTGTGCATTACAAAAAGGTGGAAATAACGGATTTACTTTAGATGAGATTGTCAAATGTGGTGAAACATCCATTAAAGTTGGGGCACAAATTAGAGAAAAACTAAAATCAGCTAGTCAGGAAAGTCAGTAAAATGGCAAAAGCAAAGAAATCACTAAAAGGTTTAGGTGCTCGTTACGGAATTAAAATTAGAAAACAATATACCAAAATTCACCTTCAACTAAAAGAAAAAAGAACTTGTCCTGAATGTGGTTCAAAAACATTTGGTAGAGATGCAGTAGGTATTTGGTCTTGTAAAAAATGCAGCTATAAAGTGGCTGGAACTGCATATGACATTAAACTTTAGTGCAAAAATCACTGTAGATGCTAAAGAAAAGACACATGCAATTTTTGATTCTGTAAATACTGATAACGAATTTTATCCTGACAATCCAGTAAAAACTGGAATAAAATTAGATAAAAAAATCATCATTTCTGTTGAATCTAACCAATTAACTCATTTACGTGCAAATTTGAATTCTACACTACGATTAATTCAAGCAAGCTATGATTCAATAGAATCGGTAAAGATATAATGAAATAATTTTTTTGATAAAATATGTCATCTCCACAAATGCCTCCATGGCTTCAAGAACAAATTATGAAACTACAACAAACTCAACAGAGCTTACAATCAATAATGACTCAAAAACAACATCTTGAAATAGAAAAAGCTGAAACGACAAAAGCTCTTGAAGAATTAAAGAAGATTGCAGATGGCGATGCTGTATTCAAACAAGCAGGTACTGTTTTGATAAAATCTACTAAAAAGGAATCTATTGATGAATTAGAAGAGAAAATTGAAATGGCAAAAACACGTGCAACTGTATTGGAAAAACAAGAAACACGTGTTAAAGAAACTCTAAAAGAACAAGAAGCAAAAATTACTGAAATGATGAAAGGAGGCAATGCCCCTGGAAATCCTCCGCCACCAGTAGATGATAACCCTAGAAAATAATTTTTAATTACATTTTCAGATAAGATATTAACAATTCATTACAAATGTAATTTATGAAGTTAGAAAATCTTCGAATTATTGTAGATGAAAGAGAACGTAAAAGTGGAATACCTGATCTTTTAAAATCCGTTGGATTAAACGTTGAGATGAAAACTTTACCTATTGGAGATTACATTGTTGCTCCTGAAACTATTATTGAACGAAAAAGTATTCGTGACTTGATGGCATCAGTTTTTGATGGACGCCTTTTTGATCAATGTACTAGATTAAAAGAACATTTTGAAAATCCAATTGTTTTGATGGAGGGAAATGTGGATGAAGTTGAAGAAATTACTGAGAATCCTTTAATCTTTTATGGTGCTATTTCTACTGTCTCTCTTGATTTTAAAATCCCAATTATTCCTACTCCTAGTGCATCACATACCGCAAAATTATTGGTATCTATGTGTTCTAGAAAAAATGCTCATAAAGGACCATATTTGAAAAAAATAAAAAAATCCTCCAATTTGGAAAAACAACAACTTTCATCTCTTTGTAGTTTGCCTGGAATTGGGGAAAAATTTGCTGTACGAATGCTTGAAAAATTTGGAACTCCATTGAAAGTTTTTACTGCCACTACTGCTGAACTTGCAAAAGTTGAGGGATTAGGTGAAACACGAGCAAAGAAAATTAAAAAAGTTTTAGACACTAAGAGTAAATTACTAAAAAAATCTAATCAAAAAACTTTACATGATTTATGATTTGTTACATCAATTGAAAATCTATTCTTTTAGTAATTTTCTTTTTAACGGTGTTGCACAAATTGGACATTCTATTCCGTTTGGATGATTTGTTCTACATCCAGGACAATAATGAATCCATTTTCCCACATCTTTAATTCCTTTAGTCATAATTGGTGATATCTTTAATCCTAAATTTTTAGCAACATTTGCAATTGCAAAATCATCAGAAATTATTTCTCCTTTATTTTCAATACACAATGCAATAATCGAAATATCTTGTTTTGATAATTGTGGATAATCCCCTGTATCTTTTGCATTCTGTATGGCTTTGTTTGTTGATTCTTTATCTGGTTCTCTGATTTTTAGTCGATTTGTTTCAAGTAAAGTTCCTAAAACATCATGATTTTTTTTGATATGTTTTATTTCATCATATACCAATGTTGTAGTATAACACTCATCTGATGTTCTAAATGGAACTCCTGCATAAAATGCACTAGCATCTAATATTTTAAAATCCAAGTTTACTCATTTGTCGCAATCCTCGTTTTTTTAATCTAACAAAGACTGCTGCTTTTTTGTATTTTTTAATAATTATTGGCTCTTCAAACCCTGCAGTTTTTACAACTTGTGCATCCATTACAATACTGGAATCATGTGATGAAATAATTTCAATTTTTTCATCTGGTACTACAATTGATTCTAATCTATACACTGGAGCAACTGGAGTAATTATTAACACATCTAAACTTTCGTGTAGAATTGGACCACCTAATGAAAATGAATGTCCTGTTGAACCGCTAGGTGTTGCAATTATTACTCCATCCATTTTTTGTTTTACTGTGTCGTTTTGAAATTTAATATTAATTTCTGAAGTTTTTGTTAAATTTGTCCTACTGATGTAAATTTCGTTTAGTGCTGGTGGGAATTCTTTTCCTCCACATGATGCAACCACTCTGACTCTTTTATCTAAGAAAAATTTATCTTTTGATATCTGATTAATTGCATCATCAATTTCATCAATTGTAATTTCAGCTAAAATCCCTCTGTTTCCACCTACATTAATTGTTAAAATCGGAGTTTCATTATCCAAATTTCTAAAAACTCTGAGAGTTGTTCCATCACCTCCAAGTGTAATCACTAAATCTAGTTTGATTTTTTTTAACTCCTCGAGGGTTTCAATTTTTTCTGTCCCTTCAACATTGATTGGTGCAATCGTATATACTTTGGATTTTTTCACCAAAAGTTTTTTTGCAATATTTTTTGCAGCCTGTTCAGAATCTTTTGAACCAACTTTACTTACTATTGCCACTTTTTGTAATTTCAAACAGATCTACTGTATTTCATTTACATAAAAATGATATTTTTAGAGACCTAATGAGAGTGGTAATTTTTGATTATTTTTGGTAAATTTGTAATCAAGTTTGAAAAGAATAGAAATAATGAATAAAAATAGATCAGATTTTGTAAACCTGTCAATTTTAAAGAGTGATGCTGGCAACCTTTTTAAATTAAATTAATTTACGGAAATCAAATGTCCTTGCTACTTAAAGAACGAGTTTGGTCAATGGAAGATAAAACTGTAAAACGAGGTGTTTATCCATTACATGGATTCAAACTTGGACTTTACAGATTACCAATTAAACTTGAAGAGCCTGCTGAGATAAAATCTGTTCATGATGGACTCAAAAAAGTATTTGAAATGGATATGTATGCTGATAGGATTTTTGCAACTTATCGTTGGAAAGAACAAAACATGAAAGATCCTGATGCAAAAGGATACGAAGAAGTTGAATTATCTGTGACTGTAGAAATTGTTACAGGTGAAGTTGTTGATATCATCTATCAGGTTTTTCCAATTGAAAAATTTGGAGATCCTAATTGGGTCAAAGATTATAGAAAAAAGGCTGATCATTTTGCAAAAATGATTATTGATACTATTTTACGCAATACTATTCTGGCCGATAAGATGATATCTCATCTGGCAAAGTTTGAAAAAATAGCTGAGGTAGAAGCAATTCAAAGATTAGAAGACTTGACACCTTTGGCAAAAATTGTACTTGGAGCAAAACCAAAACCAGTTGAAGCAACTGAAGAAGAGGAAGATGATGATGATTCATCAATTGAAATTCCCGATGGTGCAAAACCTGGACCAATTGATGTTGATTACAAATCAAAAATGAAACAATCAAAATCATTTGATGCTGCTGAACACACCATCAAAACTTGGGGCAGAAAAGGTTCTGAGAATGGAATCATGGGTGTTTGGGGTGAATTTGTATCTGTAGATTATGATATCTGCGTTGCAGATGGTGCATGTATTGAAGCATGTCCTGTTGGTGTTTACGAGTGGTTTGATTCTCCAGGCAATCCTGCATCTGAACAAAAACCACTAATGTCAAAAGAACCTGATTGTATCTTTTGTCTTGCATGCGAAGGTGTCTGTCCTCCACAAGCAATCAAAATCTTTGAACAAAAATAAATCAACTTTTTGCAGATATAAATAGCGAATACCATTCAATCCAAGCTAGTTGGCAGGAAATCCTTTCATTAATTTGGTTTTTGATTTATTTATTTTATCGGCTATTTTGATCACTGCATACACTTGTAATTTCTATTATCTTGTGTTTCTTGCTAGAAAAAGAAAGAATACTCCTCCTACAGTTGATTTAGGAAATCCCTCCGTAACAATTCAACTTCCAATATACAATGAAAAATATGTTGCAAAAAGACTTGTAGATGCAGTATGTAATTTGGATTATCCAAAAGACAAAATGAGTATTATGGTGTTAGATGATTCTGATGATGATACTGTTGAACTACTTGAAAAAACTGTAAATTATTACAAAACACAGGGACTTCAAATTGAACATATTAGACGTGGAACAAGAAAGGGGTACAAAGCTGGTGCTCTAAAATATGCCATGCAAATTACAGATACAGAATTTGTAGCAATTTTTGATGCAGATTTTATTCCTCCTACATGGTTCCTTAAACGCTCAATTCCTCATTTCTCAAAACCTGACATTGGTCTTATTCAATGTCGTTGGGGACATGTTAATGAAAACTATTCTACAATTACCCAAGTACAAGCACTTAGTCTTGATTTTCATTTTCTTGTAGAGCAAAAAGCAAAAAGTGATTCACATTTGTTTATGAATTTTAATGGTACTGCTGGAATTTGGAGACGTGATTGTATTGAAGATGCTGGAGGATGGCATACTGCAACTTTAGTTGAGGATCTTGATCTTAGTTATCGTGCACAAATGAAGGGCTGGAAATGTGTATTTTTGCCTGATATTGTAGTTGATGCTGAACTCCCTGCACAAATGAATGCTGCAAAGAGACAACAATTTCGATGGGCAAAAGGTTCAATTCAATGTGCCACAAAATTACTTTTTGATATTACTATAAAACGTAAAGTTGCACTTGAAGCAAAAATTCAGGCTTTTATTCAACTTACACGTCACATTGTTTATCCATTAATGCTAATACAATTTTTGGCATTGCCCATTCTTCTTGCAGGCCAAATCAATCTTTATGTTGTTAGCTTTCTTCCTGTGATTACACTTGCAACATATCTTGCAATGGGACCTGGTGCATACATTTTGATTATACAAAATATGTATGGGAAATCCTGGAAATCTAAAGTCAAGATTTTACCTGCATTATTAGTTTACAATGCTGGAATGTCTGTAAATAACACAGTTGCAGTTTTTGATGCAATTCTTGGTAAAAAAAATGAATTTCTTAGAACTCCAAAATATGGAATTGTTTCAAAAACCGATGATTGGCAAGGCAAAGCATACAATCTACCTTTTACACAAACAACTCTTTTAGAAATCTTTTTTGGCGTATATGGAACACTTGCAATTTTCATTTCAATATTTTCAAATAATCCTATGTTTGTACCTATAATAGGAATTCAAACAATTGGATTTTTCTACATAGCGTATCTGAGTTTATCTCATACTAAATTTAAAAGAAATAAATCAAGTAAACCTAGTCCAATGACCAAGAAGGAAAAAATGGCAAATACTGTTTACAAACTTTCAATGGTTGGAATTCTTTTGATTATTACTTTTGGTGTATTTATGGCAGTTAGTGGATACAATTCTGATATTTATCCTCTTGATAGAATACGTGGTCATTTTGATGGAATAATTGGATCATCTGATCCTGATGCAATTCGTGCTCATCTTTTAGCCATTCAGTTAGATATGGAACCTCTATTAGAAAAATTGCCTGAAACAACTGATACTCACAGCCAAATAATTTCCAAAAACCCTGTATGGATTTTTGCTACAGAGTCTACTAATTTTGTAAGAATTCAAAATGATGTTAACACAATGCTTCAGAGTGTAGATAATATTTCATCAATTCCTCAGGATAACTCAGCATATCATACTGGAATGCTAGATATCAATAACAGAGCGGATCTTTTACGACAAAATATTATGGATGCTACACCTTACATGTATGTCAGTATTGCAAATGTGTTTTCTAGTATTATTTGGATTGCAGTAATTATTGGAATATTTGCAGCATTAAAAAGAAAGAGAACACAACTTAAAGAATCAGATACTATTGGTGTCTAAGAAATATTTAGATCTTTTCTAATTTCATCTACAGCTCTAATCCCATAAATGTCCCTTATCTGTTTGATTCTAATGGATTCTTTAATCATATCTCGTCCAATACCATTTGTTAAAATTGAATACACATCACTAAATCTTACTTCCCATTTATCTGCACATTCCAAAATTTTACTTACTGCCCATTGTCTTACTTCGTGAGGAAGTGGAATTTTTTCTCCTACTTCAATTGAAGTCTTATCAAACAGATTAACAATTTCAGCAGTTTGTGTGACCATTTTTTCTAATTCTTTGACATCTCCGTATTTTGATTCTGCATTCATTCGTATGTTGGATTGATATTCTGAAAGTTTCAGTAACATCATCATTTCTTTTGATGAATCGCTTGTTGCCTTGTTTGTTACATTTTTGACTGAGCGGATTTCATCAAATAATTTGTCAGATTTTTTATGAATTTCTATTGTCGATTCATCTTGTCTTTTTAAAATATCTGATACTGATGAAATTTTTTGTTCAATATTGTTTGTTTTATCAAATACATTTTGTTTGAAATTAGACACTTCTTCTTGAACTGATTTTAGTCCCTCTCCTACAAATGCAGTTGAATCTGCTCTTTGTGCCAATGCCCCGACCTCTGTTTCAATTTTATCTATTTTTCCTGAAATTTCTTTAATTGATTCCAAACTCAAATTTTCTACTGAACTAGCCTGTGATGATACGGTATTGAATTGCTGTTTTAACCCATCAATGATTCCTCCTAATGAATCGATTTTTGATGCCTTTTCTGAAATGCCATTAATTGCAACTTTAATTGCTTCAAGCTCTGAATTGATAACTGAATTAGATTCTACTCCTTCACTTATTCTTCCTAATTCTTGTTTGAGACTTTCAATTATTTGAGTTCCTGTGTCGATTTTTGATGTTTTTTCTGAAATATTTTCTACACTTGTTTTGAGTTTATCCATTTCTGAACTTATTTTTATTACCGAGTTTGTCTTTCCTGATACTTCTCTGATTTCATCTCGTATTTCATCTATTCTCTGAGCAATTTTGATTATCATCTGAGAATTATTTCTAATTGAATTTTCACTGTCTTCAATTTTTTGTGAAACATTTTGAGTTTTTGATGATTTTTGTAATTCAGAAATATCTTCTTGAAGCTTTGTAGTTTGATTGTTTATTTTATCTACTAAACTTGACTGTGTTCTAACTTGACTTAGTCCTGCATATAATTTCTGAGTGTCTGTTTCAATTATGTTGATTTGTTTTGATTGTTTTTGAATGTGTTCTAATGTTGATGTTAGTGCATCTATCATCCCTTTCATTGAAATCAACACTTTTTGATTTTCTCCAAAAATTTTTGACATTACTTTAATTTCCTTTTGTAATGTTTTATTAGAATCTGAAACTGATGCTACTTTTTTTAATACCGTTGATGGACTAGGCTCTCTTTTTTTTACCACTTTTTTTATTTCTGTCTTCTTATTTTTACTAACCATCTGAATTGAATTTGTAATTTAATGATAAAAAAGTTGGGTCTAAAATAAAAAATGTAAAGTGTTACTTGTTTACAACTCTAGGTTCATGAAGTAACTCGTGAAAGGTTTTCTCAGCCAACCCGTTAACTGTCTCAATAAACCCTCTTGTACAAAATTCACATTGAATCATATAGTACGGTATGGTACCGTACTATTAATAATCAGGTGATTGTATTGTAACCAATTATACAGTCAGATACCCCAGGTCATATCTCTTCATTTCATTCAGTTGACCTAATCATCATTCTGCATTGAGATGATGATTCTATAGAATAAAGAGGTTAAAGATTTTCAAATTATTTTGAGCCTGAGTTTTTCTATCTATGATTTTATTTTAAAAATTCATGCGCAATGAATTTTAAAGAAATTTGTTTAATGAAAATGTGCAAAATTTTCTACTACAAATTGATTCTGGTGAAATTCAAAGATCTCTTGATAACACTGTCCATACTTTAATTGAGCAAATCACTCCAGAATTACCTCATACTAGTTTTATCACCGATTTGGCTTTTATTATGATAATTGGTGCAGTCATTACTCTAGCTTTTTTTAAAATCAAACAACCTTTGATTATTGGATATCTATTTGCTGGAATGCTTCTTGGACCTTTATCCCCTTTATGGTCTTGGCTTTTACCTGAAGATCCATTTAATGATGTTTTAAGTGGCGTGGGAATTTTATCTGACGTTTCTGCATTGAATCTTTTTGCAGAAATTGGTGTAATTTTACTTCTTTTTGTGATTGGTATTGAATTCCCTTATGCTAAAATCAAAAGTATTGGTAGGGTTGCTATAGGTGTTGGAACTCTTGGTTTGTTTTCAACTTTAGGTGTTTTATTTTACACTGCTACTGCTCTTGGCCTACAATTTATGGATGCGTTATTCATTGCTGCAGCTTTGTCAATTTCTAGTACTGCAATTATTGTAAAACTTTTGGAGGATATGGGAAAAATCAAAAAAGAATCATCTATTCTTGTATTGGGTGTTTTGATTGTTGAAGACGTAATTGCTGTCATCTTAATTTCGTCATTACAATCAATTGCATTAGTTGGAACTATTTCTGTTGAATCCATTGTTGTAGTTATTCTAGTAGCTGTTGGATTAATTGTTGGTACTTTTACAATTGGAATACGTGTTATTCCTCCATTAATTGATAGAGTTGCATCTGCTGAACATCGTGAGATCTTACTTCTTAGTGTTCTTGGTCTTTGTTTTGGTTATGCTTTACTTGCAAATATTGTTGGACTTTCAGTTGCTATTGGTGCGTTCTTGGCAGGCGTCTTAGTGGCTGATTCTAAATCTGCTGAAGTTGCAAAATTACTTTCCAGTCCTATCAAAGACATGTTTGTAGCAATTTTCTTTATTTCTGTTGGTGCATTGATGGATGTCTCACAACTTGAAAATTACATTTTCATTGCAATTGCATTAATTGCAGTTACTATTGGAATGAAGTTTGGTGGAAACATGATTGGCAATTTAATTTTCCGACAAAATCGTGGAAAATCATTACGTTCTGCATTTACACTTGCTGCACCTAGAGGTGAATTTTCCATTGTAATTATCAAAACGGGTGTTGATATTGGAGCTGTTAGTTCATTTTTGTTCCCATTAGTTGGAATCATTTCTATAATCACTGCATTTCTTTCCCCATTCTTGATGAAATCTGGTGATAAAATCGCTTCTACTTTAGAGGATAAATAATATGTCTGATGAATTACAAAAAATGTTAGATAGTGTTCATAATGGAATTACAACTTTTGATTTTGAAGGTAAAGAAACACCGTGTATAATTATTGAAGAAGAAAAATATGGTTTAATTCGAGCAAAAGTAGAAGGTCAAGCATTTTCTGTTAACCCTGATCTTAACATACTTCAAGATGGGTTGGGAAATGTTTTTGTTGAAATCGTTTTGACGTTTTCAATCGGCAATATTTCTGAAAAATTTCTTGTAAATGCCAAAACTGATCTTAAATTTTTTGAAATTCTTGCAAATACATCTATGCTTGTACTCAATTCTCCCAAATCTAGATATGGACAAGATAATGTAATAGCAATTCAATTACCCCGTCCAGAAAAAGCTCATAATGCATTGGAAATTATTAAAAAAGCACTTTTTACTAAAAATTAAGTAATGGTGCAGTTACCGGGATTTGAACCCGGGTCACGTACTTGGCAAGCACGAGTACTAACCAGACTGTACTATAACTGCAACAATCCTACAAAGCGATTTTGGATATTAAACTGTTTTTAACTATCTTGACAATACCTTTGTGTGGATGAACAATTATTACAAAAAATCCAACAAAAAATTCTGGACACTATTTCTAGCAAAGATGACATAAAGTCACTTATTCAATCACTCTCAACTATTGATGATTCAAAATCATTTGCTATGGGTATTGTTGTAGGTAGATTATACAATGCATTTTACTATCAATCAAAAAGAATTCTTAATCGTGAACCGTCAAAGAAAGAATTTAAAGAATTTTTAGAATTTGTTAAAACAAAAAAATCTGATTTAGAACATTTATGGTGATGATTTATTCCAATCAATCACTTTGATTGTTGGTGTTCCTGGCAGTTTCACACATGCGCCATGTAGTGCTTTTTTTGCTGCAGTGAGATGGGCATCACCGTTAACATACAATTCCATGATACATTGACCTTGTCTTACTCTTGCCCCTAAACTAGTTGCTTTACCCCATGATCTTCTCATTCCCTCAGAAATTCTGTCTGCACCTGCTGTAGCAATTTGTTTATTTTCACGAAGTAAATTATGTGGATAAATTCGAAGTCTAGAATAATAGCCTGATTCGCCTGTTGTCTTTTCAAGTGTTTTGTTAGCTGCTAATCTGGTTGATTCAATTGCCATATGTCTAATCTGAATTTTTTCGTTTAGCAATAATTGAACACAATATTGATATGTTCCTCTTTTTCCACCTTGAAATTTTGCAATTTTGATCTGTGGTTTGCCTTTGATGTATTCTTTTCTAGTGAAGACTTGACCTCTTCCTGCTCTATAATTAGCACCATGCATGATACCCTCAAACCAAAATGCCCATATTTTAACGGTTAGTCGTGTTTTATTCCTACTTTCCAATGCTTATATGGAAATCTTTTGATTTTCATTTTAGAATGGATGAACCACCTCTAGTCCATGGTATAATGATTTCAGATCAAACTTACATTTCTGATAAAAAAATCATTCATGAACTTGAACAAAAAGGATATGGAGAAATAGAAAAAGAACAATTGTTTCTTAAACAATTTGAAACTCTTTACCTATTGTATTCTAAAAAATTAATTTTAAAAAAGGGAAAAAAACAGATTGATTTTGATTCTTTTATGACTATTTGTCAAAAAACCAATTCTGACATTCTGACACAGTTTTTGATATATCGTGATCTTCGAAATCGTGGATATGTTGTAAAAGATGGATTTGGATTTGGTTCTGATTTTCGAGTTTATGAACGAGGACATTTTGGTGAAAAAGGTGCTAAATTTCTAATTTTTGGTCTTGTTGAGGGTCAACAAGAAAAGATGGGACACTTGCAAAAAAAGATTCAAGAAATCACCCAAATGGGAAAAGAACCAATCATCGCAGTAATTGAACGTAGAGGTGAAGTAATTTACTACAAAATTAATAAAATGAATTTTTATGAAAATAAATCTAGATTAGATGACTCTTTTTCTTTCTAATCTTGCATTACCCATTCTGATGAATACTTCAAAAGATTATTTTCTTCTGCTTCCATAAAATCATACACATCAACATGTTTTGTTTTATTTTCCCATAATTCTTCAAAATCTTTTACTTTTCTTTCAACCCTTGATTGATCATTCCATGATGTAAATACATCCACTGATTCAAAATCTCTTGTTTGAGTGGAAAATGATTCTTTAGATGTTCCAGTAAATGCAACCGTTTGATCCTCACTATCTCTGAATATCCCTATTCTTTCAGAAAATGAATCTGCTACTTGTTCTGAATTTGGAATTGCAATCTTAAGCTCGATTTGTCCATTATTTACAATATTTTGTAATTTTTGGATTTTTACATCTTTGATTAACTTTCCATCAAATTTTTTTGTGTATTTCTCAGAAAATAACCTTGTAAACAAATTCAAATCTATTGTTTTGAATCTGTGCCCTGTAACCATTCTTAGTTTTGCTTTTCCTCCTGAAAAATTCTCAAATGCCATAACAATTGTAGCTAATGTTTGAATTGACAGAAGATCTACACATCTATCATATTCTATACATTGACCTAAACAAGGGAAGAAAAATTCTGCAACTATGTCGTTTCTATCTGAACGATATTCTTCTTTTAATTTAATTTCTCTTAGGCCCAATATGACTTGTTTAATGATTAATTATTTAAATTCATGATTGTCATATGCATCTATTTCTGTTATGTCTCAAATATGCTACATAATTGGGAATAATGTTCATTCTTTTTTAAAATAATTATATCAATAATCTTTTGCTTTTTTGGTTTTACTTTGGTTTTGATACCTTTTGATACCTTTTGACACAAAAATAACCAAATCCGTTTTGGTTTGGTTTTGGTTTTGTATACTCTGGATACCATTTGGTAACAAATTAGGAGTAAATTGGT